>Ga0209470_1000146_pt1 | contig 52483 bp, 46 predicted proteins | sample GraSoiAngelo_125_FD_185882 | JGI IMG/M metagenome (GOLD analysis project Ga0209470, IMG submission 185882) | Grasslands soil microbial communities from the Angelo Coastal Reserve, California, USA - 14_0927_05_40cm (SPAdes) (version 2) | ecosystem: Environmental > Terrestrial > Soil > Grasslands ... | reverse complement strand
GCCCTGCGATAAGATTAGCAGCAATATCGCTAATACTATGCGGGCTAGTGTTTCCCCTCGTCATAACAGGCGTTGCCCAGCTAATCTTTCCATCCCAGGCAAATGGAAGCCTAGTTCAGTTTCACGGCAAGGCCGTAGGCTCGAATCTTATTGCGCAGAGTTTCAGCCTTCCGATCTTTTTCCATCCCCGAAACGGTTCTGCTTCAGGGGTTGACCCGGACATCACAGTCCAAGACGCGGAATTTCAGATCCCTAGGATAAGTTCTGCCACCGGTCTTTCAGCGGACTTGCTACGACAACTCGTCAACCAGAACGAGGAGGGCAAATTCTGGATCTTCGGCACTCCCTACGTAAATGTTCTGAGGCTCAATCTAGCTCTCATTCAAACAAACAACTCAGCCTACAGCAGATTCCAGTGAGTTCGAGCTCTGAGGTTCCTAAAGAGGGATGGTCTGCGTCTTAACTAGCGAATCGACGACATAAGCAGAAAAAGGCCTCCCGGCTTCCGCTTTGAAATTGAGTTACGACATACGGCTTCACAAACCTTTTCGGAATCGTTTCGGAATTCTCCGGAGTGGTTAATCGACATGCCTCTCAAGGCTTCGTCCCTACGGTTGCTAATGAAAATCGTCATTTTGATCATACTCTCGATCGGTCCTTGGATATTCTCGGAGGCTCAGTCATCATCTTCTACTACGGTGACAGCCATTCTTACGGGTCTTAGCTTCCCTATCTCTCTTAAGTTTGCCCCAGACGGACGAATCTTCTTCAACGAAAAAAACACGGGCAACATCCGAATCATTCAACAGAACGGAACAATCTTGTCATCTCCCTTTGCCACCATTTCGCCGATATTCACGGACGATGAATCAGGACTCTTAGGCATGGCTTTGGATCCATCCTTCGCTTCCAACGGATACGTCTACGTCTATTTCACCTATCGCGACGGCCTATCCTACACACACGGCCACATTGTACGCTATACAGCCATAGGCAACATAGGAACGGCCCCCATCGATGTCTTCGACGTTGTCAGTGCAGCTCCGAACACGCCTCCTTATCACAACGGAGGCTACATCAAGTTTGGACCTGATGGCAAGCTATACACGCAAGTTGGCGAATTCCACCAAGGTTCGCCAGCACAAGATCCATCGTCTACGACTGGTAAGATACTTCGCATGAACCCGGACGGGTCCGTTCCTTCTGACAATCCCCTCCCAGGAAGTCTTGTCTATGCTTTGGGCATACGCAATGCTTTCGGCTTTGACTTCGACCCCTCAAATGGGAGACTCATCGCCACCGAAGCTGGTCCCAGCACCGACGATGAGATCAACATCATCGTAAAGGGCGGAAACTATGGTTGGCCAACGTGCACAGGGATCTGCCACGATCCGTCCTTCACAGATCCAATCGTCGACTTCAATCCAGTCGTCACGCCTACCGGGATCGCGACAGTTGCCCCGAACGTCTACTATTTTGGCGAATGGAACACGGGAAACCTCGAACGCCTGGAACTCTCTGCAAACGGATCTATAGTTTCGATGACCCAGGTTTACAGGCAAAGCGGAGGAATTATCGCGGTTGAAATGGGACTCAGTGGAAAACTCTACTTCACTTCTCCGAATGGAATTTACACTTACGATGTTCAATCGCCGGTCTCAGCGATGCCCAATTCCATTTTCGTAATCCTCGCGATCACTGTCTCAGTAATCGCGACGGCAGTGTTAGGTTTTTTGGGAATCCGTTATCGGCGCAGACATTCTCTTCAACCTTTTCCTAGATTGCAACAGAGTTGGGGGTTCGTTTCCTCTAGAAATGGTGTTGACGGGGTGCGGCTACATTAGTTTCTGGTATAGCACGAAGTATGCGGTGGCCATGAAGACGAAGCTTAGTAGCATGCCGAACCCTAGAAAGCCGTATGCCCGCTTGGGCCGATAGGCGTTCCGTGTGCTCGTGAACATCATGTACAATCCAACGATTCCCAAGGCATAGAGCAGGGCTACGAACACTCCTTCGGCTGGCGTCTGGTTGTTGATGTCGTGCGGATAGACAAAGCCGAGACCTTGCTGGACGTTCAAGAGACTCACCGAGGTGCCTGCACCGACTAGGATGAACAATCCGCCTGCGAGAACAAAGACGGTGAAGGCGAGGATCAGGAAGGAGGCTACAGGCAATAGCGGTCTGCTGGATCCGGGTGCGAGTTTAACGAAACTCATTCGGAATGCTAGGTTGTTTAGGGATCTCTTCAGCTTGAAGAGTCCTGTTCTGAAACCCATCGCTGGTCCACGTGTTAAGTGGGCAAGGGCCATCGCCGATTATAAGCCCTGCTTTCCCAAGTGCATGCACGACTCTGAAACCGTTTTTATAGCGCGTTCGGGTGATGAGACCTCACGAGGCTTCCGCTCCGCTTTGTGTCCGCAGCGAATTTTATGCTCCAAGTGCGGCGAACTCCTCTACACCGGGCTTGAACTGGAGACGCCTGGCGAGATCATTCAGCGCAACGGAGGTTATTGCCCGAAGTGCGGTAAGAAGCTAGGGTTTGACACTGAAAACTTGAAGATTATTCCTGAGACCCCTGTTCCTGGTCCATAGTTCCCTCGCATTCTTTTTTCTACCACCACCCAGCTACCGGCAGATCACGAGTAGTCAACATTGGCGAGAAGAACCCAGGTCTACGAGTATCACGGGAAGCATGGTAACATTGTCGAGTATGCGGGCTTTGAGCTTCCGGTCTGGTTCGAAGGCATAATCCCGGAGTGCCGTAGTGTTAGAAACAGCTGTGGAATATTCGATGTCTCCCATATGGGACGGGTTCTAGCGGAAGGAAAAGGCGCCGAATCATTTCTCAACGAGCTCACAACGAACGATGTGTCCAGGCTTGCCGTTGGAAGAGGGCAGTATTCTCTCTTTTGTAATGCTAAGGGAGGGATAATGGATGATCTGACTATCTTCAGAATCGATAACCTGCGATATCTTGTCGTCTACAACGCCGGGAACCGTGACAAGAACTGGAACTGGCTTCTCAAGAACAAGACACGGACCGATGTGAATGTTTCCGATGTTTCTGATAATGTTGCTATGTTCGCGGTTCAGGGTCCTCGGGCGAGTACAGTCCTCTGGAACTTGTCCGGCGTCAAGCTCGACGAGGTGGAAAAATATGGGACGAAGGATGCGAAGATGGCTGGGATTCCGTGCCTCCTAACTCGGAGCGGATATACTGGCGAGGATGGTTTCGAGATCTATGTGTGGAATACCAGTGTGAAGGAACCATCAAATGCTGTGAAAGTCTGGGAGAAACTGTTGTCAGGTGGTAGAGAGGTAGGGATTTCTCCGGTCGGGTTGGGTGCTAGAGATGTTTTGAGACTTGAGGCGGGAATGTGTCTCTATGGAAATGATATTGACGAGAACACTTCGCCGGTCGAGGCGAGGCTTAACTGGGTTGTTCGTTTGGATAAGCCGGAATTTGTGGGTAAGAATGCAATCATGCGCTTGAAGGAAAAAGGACCTGGACGAGTTAGAGTTGGTTTCAAGATGATGGAGAAGGGAATTCCGCGGCAAGGCCAAGACATTTTTGCGGATACTGTTATAGTTGGAAAGGTGTCGAGCGGAACATTTTCTCCAACGCTCAGTCTTGGGATTGGAATGGGTTATGTCCCTCCGTCGTCGGCCGCGATTGGGGAGAGATTTAGTGTTGGAATCCGTGATCGGAGGGTGCAGGCCGAAGTCGTCAAGCTTCCTTTCTACCAGCGAAAATCAGAGAATCAAGTTGTAGTGCTTGGAGAAGAAATGGGGTTGAAGCATTTCAGGAAAAAGTATAGCTCGTCGGGTCAGCCTGCGGTCGCAACAGCAACTCATTGAGTCAAGAGCAGGAATTATTCTTCAGGCCACAGAACCCTTTGTTTCGATCTCAACATGTAACCGGGTTATAGTCAGCCGGCTACATCGAAGCTTCGGGCTTTGAGCCGGTCGCATTCGTGCTGCGCACTGTGCTTCTCGCACAGGTCTCTGCTGCAGTGGGGACAGTTCTCTACTGCCAGTATTTGGCAGTCGGTGCATACTGCGCCCCATACCAGTGCCATTTTTCATTTCTCCGAGGGATTCTCACCGTATTAGTGATGGTTACTAAAGCAATTTCGACATTTCCTACTCAAAAAGATAAGTAAACCGTTACCGAACCTTCAGGGACAAGTATACCTGCGATAGACATTTTCCGTAATCTTTCTTTATGAATAGAACTAACGTCGGGGCTTCTCTTTCTTCCCCTTTAACAGGGCATCAAGGCTGACACCGTTAACCGTGAAAACCCGGTAACGCGTTCCTGGAAGGTCACCGTACGCCTTACCCTCAGCGCCACCAATCCCTTCTATCTCGACCTCATCATGTTCGTCTATGAAGTTCAACGCCCCATCGCCCGGAAGAAAAGCCGTTACGGTCTTTCCGTTCTTTATGATCTGGGCTCTAACGCACTTGCGGACGGCACTGTTGGGCTGGCGGCATTCCACACCAACCTTCTCTAGGACAATAGCCTTTCCCTGCGGCGCTCCCTGAAGCGGGTCTGACTTATAATCCAAGCCAAGCATTCGTCGCTTGTAGGGCGCGTAGGCCCATCTGAACTCTTTACGTCTCTTCCGGAGTTTCTGGGCTGCGAACAGCCCCCTGGACGCCTTGGCCATTCATCCACCGTGTACTGATAGAACAGCAGGCTCGCTGGGTTGCTTTTTAGATTGACGCCAACCAATCGGAAAAGAAATCCCCCATTATCAGCCCTGATTTTGAATCTGGGACAAGCCACACAACACGCCCTAGAACCGTTCGGGAATTGACGTTAATTACACGTTAGCTTGCACTTGGATCAAAGCCCGAACCCTGCCCTGAATCAGAATATTCGCCTATTATCATTGCCAGACAGGAAATTTTCTCCAGAAAAGGGAGGGGGGGTATTGCACAGAGCACCTCGTGACGCAAGAGTGGTTGAGCGGAAGAAGTATCCTAGATTGCGCTTGTCCGAAAATAGTTCGAGAATCCCTGGTTTACTGGACGACTACGTGGTCGATGTCGAAGTATCTCTTCACAAGCAAACGCGTCTTGTCAATCGTCCGACCATTCTTTCCGATCGCTATCGCCTTATCCTGAGCGTCCACCTCAACCACCACGATCTTCTTGTCCGGCCTTTCTGTTACTCGGATCTCTTTGATCCTTGCTGGCGATAGGCTGTTACGGATCAAGCCTTCAGGAGTATCCGCGTACTCCACAACCTCGATCTGCCGGCTTGTCATCCGACGCAGCTGGTTGATGTTCTTCCCGCCTTTCCCGATCGCGAGACCCATGTCGCCTGGCTTTGCTACGAAAATGATCCGTCCCAGCTTCTCGTCGATCAAGCAGTCTTGTGTGGTAGCGCCTGTGGTGCTCTCGAAGAGAGCCATGTACTTCATTTCTTCACTAGTTAGCTTGATCTTGGGCTGAAGCATCACTTGTTCTCAGCCAGCTTCAAGACCTCAGAATCGCCGGGTTCTCTAACGACCATCGACGCAACTGGGAAGGGTTTCTCGCAGAGCGCCCCCAAGTCGAGGCTGCTGCCCTGGAAAACGTAGATTGGAACCTCTGATTGTTCCGCGTCATATACGATGTTCTCTCGAAAACTCGCTGGGCAATTGCTTGCGAGGATCAAGAGTTTAGCCCTCCCGAGGGAGGCGCTTGACAGGGCGACTTTGCTTCCGAACTCGACCTTGCCGGTTTTGACGGCCATGCGGATCTGTTTGTTCACGTCCAACTGGTTCTACTTGCTCCCTTTCCGGGACATTGACATTGAGACTTCTATGAGACCTGTGCCCATTGGTACTTGTTGACCGACGATCACGTTCTCTGCAACGCCTCTTAGAGTGTCTACGATACCCTTCACGGCAGCGTCCACAATCGTAGGAATCGTAATCTCGAAGGCTGCTTTGGCGAGAGTGCTCGCTTTCTCTCCGCTGACACCGTGGCGTCCGACCTGGAGGACCTCGCCAGATGATGTCATCATGTCGGCCACTAGCATCACGTGTCGAATGTCCACGTCTAGACCCTGTTCCTCCAGCACTCCTAGCGCTTCTTTGATTATCACATTACGGGCCGCTTCGATCCCGAGAACAACAGCGGTCTCGTTGATGTTGTTGCTTACCGTCCGGCTTGTATCAACGCCCGGAACCTCGAAGGCTAGTGCGAGGCTGGACCCTTCGGTTCTGACTATCCATTCGCCTTTCTCCTCGATAACGAGAGCTCTTCGGACTGCAGGCAAACCCTTGACGTGATGGACCAGAAGCTTGCTGGCTAGGCGTCTGAACTGGGGGATCTCAAGCTCCTTCGATTTTATCTCCACATGGTACCCCTCGACTTTCACCTCGCAGTTCGGCGGTTTCACCGCGTCCCGCACGTCCTGGACGGTAATCTCTCTCTCGCGCATCGCTTGCGGGTTCAGCTTCACATCGATTCTCATCCGTGTAACATCAGACTCGAATGAGCTAGCGATATCCCCTAGCGTCGCATGGGTGAGCTGTGTGGCTACTTCCTGAGCTTTCTCTCTGCTCGCTCGGTGTTTCGGATCAAGAAACACTGTCATGTTTGGAGTTGAGGGGATCTTTCGCGCGTCCACGATCTCTATGAGCCTTGGAAGTCCCAAAGTCACGTTTTGCTCTCGGACTCCTGCAAAGTGGAACGTTCTGAGAGTCATCTGCGTACCAGGTTCGCCGATGGACTGGGCGGAGACTATTCCGGCAGCCTCGCCGGGCTCCACGAGAGCACGCTTGTAATTCTCTATAGCCTCAAGTACGGTCTCGTCAACGGCAGGCTTGGGCAGTTTCGCGTTTACCAGGCTCTGGCGCAGCTTGTTCAGTATCAAGGGCGAGAGGGTATTGTTCGCCTTGTCAACTTCATCCTCAACGTACTCCTTGGTCGCGGCAGTTCCCTTCTTCATCGTAAGCCGGATACGTTCTATGAGTCGATCGATGTTGACAGCCTTGCCATGATCACTCTTGGCAGTATCCACACCATCTTCGCCATACCGGATCTGGATTATGTTGCCCCGGGAATCTCTGACGGTTGAATCGTATTCGACCCTGAGATGTTCCAGGGCGTTGATTAGCCGTCGTTGCATGTATCCGCTCTGCTGGGTTCGGACCGCCGTGTCTACCAGTCCTTCTCTACCCCCCATCGCATGGAAGAAGAATTCGATGGGTTCAAGCCCGTCTCGGTAGGAGTTGTAGACGAAGCCTCGAGCCGCCGCTCCGGCGTCCCCGGGTTTGAAGAACGATAGTGCTCTGCCCCGATATCCTCTGAGGATTCTTTTTCCTCGAATCGATTGCTGTCCAACGCTCGCGGTCATCTGGGATATGTTGAGTGTTGAGCCTCGAGCCCCTGCCCTGCTCATGATCACACCGCTGTTGTCCATCTGGAAGTACTGGTCGGCGAACTCGCCCGCCACATCTCGCGCTCTAGAGAGCTCGTTCATGATGTAGAGCTCCAACGATTCTTCCAATGACTGCCCCGGCAACCGTTCTAGCGTCTCTTTGCGGTAGCTGTCGATGTACTCGTTGACCTTCTCCTCAGCCTTGGCGATGGCTTTAGCGATCTTTTCCTTGGTGGCTGAAGGAATCTCAAGTTCGTCGAACGCGTACGTGAAGCCTCGAAGAACCATGTACCGATCGAGAAGTTTTGTAACAGCATTGAGAAAGGTCCTTGCATCTTCCGCTCCATAGTCTTTGACTATACGGTGGAAGAGGCTCTCTGATTTTTCGGCACCGATAGACGCCTTGTCGATCACGCCTTGCTCGAGAACGCCATCTTTGATCACGATGAAGGCATCGTACGGGCAGTCGTGAAGAACTCCCTTGTCGCAGTCCGCGCACTTGTAGTAGCTTGAAAGGTTGGATTTCGAGATGAAATTGAAGCCCTTCGGGATGACGATGCTGAAAATTTGTTTGCCGGTCCATTTCTCTTCAGGTTTTGTTACTGCCGGTTCTGGCATAGGTCCCTCAAACCCGGCCGCCGCCAGCAGCTTCGAGACAGTTGGACGATCCAGAAGGGTTGATTTCTGGGTTAGAAGGAAAGCCGCGGTTAGAGAGTCTCGGATCGCTCCGATGATCGGCCCACCGTATCTTGGAGACAGGATCTGGTCCTGGACCTGCATCAGCAGGCGGGCCTCGGTCCGGGCCTCTTCTCCTTGTGGAACATGGAGGTTCATCTCGTCACCGTCAAAGTCCGCGTTGTATGGCGGACAGACGGTTGGGTTGAGCCTGAATGTCTTGTAGGGGAGGACTCGGACGCGGTGTGCCATAATGGACATTCTGTGGAGGCTTGGTTGCCGGTTGAAGAGTACAATGTCGCCATCTCTGAGATGTCTCTCGACCACGAAGCCGGGCTGGAGCGCTTCCGCGACAACTTTTCTGTCTGTAACGAATTCGAGCCGGACCCGTCGGCCATCGGGACGGACAATGTATAGTGACCCTGGATAAGTGTCGGGGCCGTTGCTGATGAGTCGCTTCATCTCTTCGAGATTGTAATCAGTAGCCTTCTCAGGAATCGTGAGGCGGCTTGCAACATCGAGGGGCACTCCCACCTCGTTAATATCCAGATTCGGGTCAGGGGACACGACTGTTCGGGCCGAGAAGTCAACTCGTTTGCCGGATAGGTTGCCTCTGAATCTTCCCTCTTTTCCCTTCAATCGCTGAACCAGCGTCTTCAGCGCCCTTCCCGACCTGTGTCTCGCAGGGGGCAGGCCTGAGACCTCGTTGTCGAAGTATGTGGTTACATGGTATTGCAGAAGTTCGTGGAGTTCTTGAATGATGTTGATGGGGACACCGGATTCAAGCGCCTCTCGCAACTTCTGGTTAATCCTGATAATGTCGACGAGCTTGTGGGTCAGATCGTCTTCCGACCTAATGCCAGATTCTAGAGTTATCGAGGGTCTGACAGAGACGGGAGGGACAGGCATGACTTGGAGAACAGCCCACTCCGGCCGCGCGGCTTTGGGATCCATCCCGAGAAGGATAAGATCATCGTCAGGAATTCTCTCCAGCCTCTCCCGAACAGTACTGGGAGTCAATCGCACCGCGCCTCCCTCAGCCACAATCTCGTGGAAAGTGGTGGGCTTGCCATGCTCGATCGGATACTGCTTTTGCCCACAGTGGGGACACTGCTGGGCCTTCTTGGCGTCTTTGATGATCTCGTCCAAGAAGGCGTCAGGTATGGTGTTGAGCCTTTGTTTGAGATCGGCGTGGCGTACTTTGAATTTCTCGATCTTCTCTTCACTCAGTAGTATTCTGCCGCAGTTTCTGCAGGTAATTGAGAGGAGTCGATGGATGAGCTTTGCGAAGCTCACATGGATAACTGGTTCAGCCAGTTCAATGTGACCAAAGTGGCCGGGGCATGCAGAAGCGGTGTTGCCGCAGGTCTTGCACTTTTGGCGGGGCTCGAGAGTTCCTAGTCTGCCGTCCATGAGCCCTGATACGATCGGGACTCCATCCTCATCGTAGGTGTCTGCAGCCTGAACTTCCACTGCTGATAGTTTTCGAAGCTCTGATGGCGATAACAGTGTGAATCGGATGCTCTGGATTACTTTGTGAGCTTCTTCCATTGTCGCGAGAGACATTGCTATGCCCTCTCCTCCAGGTTCAGTCGGGGCGCGATTCCGAGAGCCATGAGCTCTTGAACCAAGAGTTTGAACGCATAGGATATTGCGACAGGGGAAATGACGGCTTTCTCAGCGTCGATACGGCAGATGTACTTGTTCTGTTTGATATCGTGATAGGCGAGAGTGCCGCAGGTCTCGCATACATAGGCGATGTATTTGTCAGATTCTTCTAGCAGCCTGTCTCGAAGTAGCGCGGATGCTCCGTGTCCGATGAGGCAGTCTCTCTCCATTTCTCCAAATCGTAATCCTCCCCCTCTGGCTCTACCCTCGGTGGGTTGACGTGTGAGCATTTGGACTTGGCCTCTGGCTCGAGCGTGCATCTTGTCGGCTACCATGTGGTGGAGTTTCTGGTAGTAGACGACACCGATGAACAGGTCGGCTGCGAGCCGTTCGCCCGTAATCCCATTGTAAAGTGGTTCTCGTCCACTCTTCTCGAAGCCGAGCTTGGTCAACATGTCGCCGATAGCCTGCGGCCCGATGTTTTCGAAAGCCGTTCCGTCCATGATCTCTCCCATTTGAGAGGCTAGTTTTCCGCCAAGTGTTTCTACGAACTGGCCTATCGTCATTCTTGACGGTATGGCGTGAGGATTGATGATGACGTCAGGCACGACGCCGTCGACTGTGAAGGGCATGTCTTCTTGTGGTACGAGTAGTCCGATGACTCCTTTCTGTCCGTGACGTGACGCGAACTTGTCGCCGAGTTCGGGGACACGGAGGTCTCGTACCTTCACCTTGACGAGCTTGCTTCCTTCGATAGATTCGGTTACGAAGACTTGGTCGATGGTTCCCTGTTCTGAGGGTCTCATCGTGACCGAAGAGTCTCGCTTTGTTGGGCCCTTGGCTTCGAACTCACGGTATTCTTCCATGAATCTTGGCGGGCTCGTTCGTCCAACAAGGACAGTGTTGCCTGTGGCTTCAGCCTCGGGAGAGATCATTCCGTCTTCCTCGATGAGTCGGTAGTAGCGGTCTCCGCGGTAGCCTCTGATCCCTGCCTCTGGAATCTCAAACTTGTCTCGCAGTCCTCCGAGGTACTGTCTGCTCTCAGCTTCGTAGATTCGGTAGAAGGTTGAGCGGAACAGACCTCTATCAACGGAGGACTTGTTGATGATGATCGCGTCTTCCATATTGTAGCCTTGGAATGATAGGATTGCTACGACCACGTTTTGTCCGGAGGGGCGTTCGAGATAGTTGAAAACCTCCATCGGTTTCGTCTGGACGATTGGTGTCTGTGCATAGTGGAGGAGATGGGATCGCGAGTCAACCCTAGTGAAGAAGTTGGTCGAGAAAACACCCAAGGCCTGTTTCGCCATAGCGGATTCGTAGGCGTTTCGTGGAGATTGGTTGTGTTCCGGGAATGGGATGAGGCTTGCAGCTATTCCAAGCATTACGTAGGGTGCGATCTCGAGGTGAGTGTGGTCTTTTCTGAGGTCGTGTTCGTACATGGCGATCAGGGCGTTTTCTTCTTCGTCTGCATCTAGCATCTCTACGACTCCTGATCTGACTAGGTCTTGCCAGGCGATTCGTCCCTGTTCGAGCTGGATAAGGTGGTCTTCAGTCAATCGCGGTCTGCCACTGTCAACCACGATGAGAGGACGCCGGACTCTTCCAGCGTCGCAGTTGACGTGTAAATCGGCTCTTCCTCCGCGTGTTTCTGGGGGGTGGAATGAGAAGTTGACCTCGGAGCTCAGTTTTCCTTCGCGTCTGAGTTCGCGGAGTTCGCCGGCAAGTGCTGCCGGATCTTTAGAGTATCCCGCTAGTATCCCGTCTACTATGGTCTTGCCGCCAGTCGACCTGAGTTTCTTGTCGGAGTCTTCGATCGGGGTCACGCCCATTCTACGAAGCTTCTCGACCATTTCTCCGGGCTCGATTCCGACCGATATACTGCTGGAAAGGGCGAGGTTCTTGACAAGCCCGCAGTTTGATCCTTCAGGTGTTTCGTCGGGGCAGAGCCTTCCGTAATGCGTTGGGTGAAGGTCTCTAGCTTCGAGGTTAGGCTGGCTGCGGCTGAGGGGGGACTGCAGCCTCCTCAGATGGCTTAGAGTGCTGACGAAGTTTGTCCGGTCTAGTAGCTGCGTTACTCCAATTCTTCCCCTTACCCAGTTTCCGGTGGCTATTGCGTGCTGGACTCTCTCGGTGATTATTCCGGGTCTGATCGCATTGGCGATGGAGAATTCTATGTGTCGTCTGATGGTTATTCTCTCAAGCTGATACTTGAGATCCCGAGTGAGGTTTCGGAAGGATATTCGGAACAGTTCAGCTAGGAGGGAGCCGGCTAGTTTCAGTCGCTTGTTCGCATAATGATCCTTGTCGTCGGAGGTCCGTCGTCCTAGTTTGACTTCTATTATTCGAGCCGCAATCTCTGTGAGGAAGAGCCCTTTTTCCCTTCGTTCGGAGGGTAGTCTGCCAAGGTGTGGTAGGAAGTTTCGGTCCAAGACAGACTCGGCTTTCTTTAGTCGGTATTCGTCCACCTGTCCTGGAGCTAGACGGTTGCCGAGATACAAGAGGGCATCATGACTGTTGTTGGCTTCTAGCGATTTCTCGTACGAGGCTTCGAGTTCATCTTGTATGTCGGGGTCGGTGCTTACGAGCTCTGCGATCTTGGCGTCTTCTTCGAACCCGAGTGCACGCATAAGGATCATGAGGGGAATGTCGCTGGGAATTCCTGGCATTGTTACGTAGGTTCCTCCGTCGCTCTTTAGGGCAACCTCGATTCGTGCCCGAAAACCAACAGTGGTAGAGAATATTTTGGCTTTGTAAGTTGGATTGACGCCAGTGTGCTCGACATCTACGAGAATCCGGTTCGCCGCTAGGTCTTCCAATGCGACTATAACTCGCTCTGATCCGTTTACAATGAAGTATCCACCAGGGTCCAGTGGATCTTCTCCGACGCCAACGAGATCGTCAGGTGAGAGTTTGGAGAGCAGACAGATTCTGGATTTGAGCATGACTGGTAGGTCACCGATGTAGACCATTTCGGGCTGACCTTCCCGCTCGCCGATCACAGGAATCATTTCCATGTGGAGTGGCGCTGCATAAGTTAGATTCCTGATTCTGGCCTCGGCAGGGTAAATTGATCTTTCTGTGCCATCTACTTCGATTACTCTTGGTGCTCCAATCTCTATCTTGCCAAGTTTGATCCTTAGCGGATAGTCGCCGATCTCTATGGGTAGTTCTCCGACTTCGTCTACGATTGCTTGTAGTCCTCTCTCGACGAAGTCGTTGTACGAGTCGATGTGTTGACGAACAAGCCCGCTGTCCTTGATGAACTCCTTAGACAGGTTCCAAAGTTGCTGGGTTGTTACGGCCATTTCAATTTCTCTCAAGAATTATTTTCAAAAATCTTCCACGACATATCTGTAAAAGTCGGACTCGCCTGCAGTCGCGCTTCTCCGGATGACCTTGATTATGTCTCCCGGCTTAGCACCGATGGTCCTCGCAGCTGGATCGCTCGACTTAATGTATGGTAGCTGGAAGGGCTTGATGTGATAAAGGCCTAGGATTTCTTTTGCTTCTTCAGGTTTGAGCAGGACGTGTTTGGGGACAAGTTCGTGCTTGAATACGTCGTAAGAGAGTTCCTTCTCCTTGTCTTGCTTCTTTACCAATTATTAGTAGCTACCTCGGGAACGGGGACGGCTTAGAGTCCGACCTACCACAGGTAAAAAGAACACCCGCCGGAAACCCGTTAATAAACCTAGGTTCTGACAATGGGGACGCCGATAAAACTCTTGCCAACCAAAGATAAACTTCACAAGAAACACACGCCAGTTAACCGGCTAAATGATCTCTCGGGAAAAGAGTGGATCAAGTTCACAAAGTCTTGGTTCAAACATACTCCGCCACCCCGGGACAGGACGAAGCTGATTCATCCCGCCGGCTTTCCCGAAACCCTTGTCCGCGAGTTTGTGGAATTCTTCACCAAACCCAAAATGTGGGTCCTTGACCCTTTCGTAGGAACCGGGAGCACCCTTCTTGCAGCACGAATTGCAGGGCGTAACGCGGTGGGCGTAGAGATCAATCCCCGCTACGCTTTAATGGCCCGGTCGCGGCTCGAAGACGCGCCGCCCTCTTACGGAACTCGGCAACTGGTACTCCAGGGGAATTCACGTAACTTACAAAGGGTGTTGGACGAAAATAAGGTTCAGAAAGTCGACTTCTGCATCACATCACCTCCATACTGGAATCAACTTAAGCGCGCAAGCCTCCGGCAGCGCGAGCGGAAGCAGAAGGGGCTTGACACTAGCTACAGCGAAGATCCAGAGGACATTGGAAACATTAGCGACTACGAGGAATTTCTGGATTCACAAAAGCGAATCTTTGACGAGGTGTATGGGATCATGAAGGTTGGAGGATACTTAGTGGTCGTGACGAACAACGTTTTCTCAGAGGGTCGGCTTTACCCACTCGCGTTTGAAACATTGACGAGCCTGGCCAAGACGTGGGTCCCAAAGGATGAAAGGGTCTGGTTGCACGATGATAAACGGCTGCTTCCACTTGGAATATACAACGCCTGGGTTGGGAACCGCTCCCACCAATATTGTTTGATCTTTCGCAAAGAGTCATAGAGCTCTTTCGGGAGCGCGTGCGTCGAGCAGGTTCGTGAGCACCAGGCATAGACTATTCTGCGAGCCACTCCCCATCTCACCGCTGAGAGTCTGCGGTTTGAACCTAGTCCCATGATCGCCCCGGTTATGGTGTGAGTTGTGCTGACAGGGATTCCAAGGGACGCAGCCGCGAAAAGTGTTGAGAGGATAGCAGATCACGCAACGACCATAGCGAGAATGGCCTCTGAGATCGAGTCACCGCTTCCGCAGCGATTGGTCGGAGATCTGTCCAAGGTTAGCGACTTGACCAGCTCGGTCTGGAGGATGCCTTGAAGTCATTGACGAAAGTTGACGGAGCAGTCGCGAATACATCAATAATATCTGCTTAGAGAGTCGAGAAAGACGCTGAAGGTGTGACGGACAAGCTATTTGACTTCCGTCTGAACCAAAAGACAGTGGTCGCGGTAAGATTGGCCCTCGAAAGCCTGATGCGTATTTCCGAGTATGGCGAAGACGTTACAGAAATGACAATAAACCTGACAACTAGAAGAATGAGAACTTTACTAAGGGCCTGTCTGCAACGATTTTTCCGAGCAGTTGTATGGATTGATGGTCCAATTTTCGTCTTCAAACAAAGTGAGAGAGACTCTTGCATTCCTAGTTAGTTTGAGTAGCACCGGGAGAGAAAAACAGAAACTGTCAGGACCTAGTATCTGGATGTCAGTTGGCTCTAGAATCAGGCTTGTTTGAGACTCCGAACCTTTCTAACGGCGAACAGAATAGTAGCTAGAGAGAGCGCTCCAACGGCACCCGCGCCCAAGTAGGTCAAAGACATGAACACAAGAATTGTATTCGAAGATGGGCCTCGAGTAATAGTCAGCGTTAGAACGATAATATGCGTCACACTAGCACCGATGGATGTAGTACCAATGGCAGTTAGGGTTACAGTCCGATTTCCAGGTTCTGAACTTGCATCAGTTGTAAGTGTCATTGTCGATGTCGACGAATTGCCGAAATCGAGGGCAATCGTAGGAGGGCTGAATACTTCCTCAAACCCGAGCCGGGATGAAGCAAAAAGAACCAGCTGGCCTTTGAAGTAGTCAACGCTCGTCATTGCGAGGGTAAATGTTCGGGACTCGCCCCCTTGAACCATGTGACTAGTGCTGCTCAATAGGAAGATAAAATCGGGTTGGGGAGGTATAACGATGACAGTTACTGTATGACTTGAGAACTGGTTTGTCGCTGTAATATTTACCCGATAGACGAATGGGATAGGTGAATCTGGGGTTTGAAAGTCAAGATGTGTCGTTGCGGGTCTGCCCGGTGAAATCATTAGATCTTTTGCTCCTAGAGATGCATTCAGGCCAGGAACAAGGGGTACAGTCACGCTTAACCGAACTAGACTGGAGAAATCGGATTGAGTGCTAACACTGATAATGGAACTGCCTGAACTAGCGGCGTGGATTTCGAGGACCGAGGGCGAGACATCGATTACGAAGTCCGGCTTGTCCGTTGTCGAAATCGACACGATTGCGGTGTGAGAAAGTCCGTTGCTTGTCGCTGTCACCATGACCGTATACTGGTTAGCTTGGTATGTGGTGTCCGTTGCGATGGTCAGTGTTACATTACTGGGATGGTTCGGTGATAGAGGGGTACTACTCGCATTGAGGAATAACAGGAGGCCGGGAGGCTGTGTTCCTAGGGTAAGATCTATTGTTCCAGCGTAGCCGCCGTAGCTTGAAACAGTAAATGTGACATTTGCTTTGGACCCTATCGCTATTCTCGGAAAATCCGGAGAGGCTGTCAGGCTGAAGCCTTGACCAAAGGGGATGCCGTAGGTTCCATCACGGGTTGTTACCGAGACGGGATCTTGGCCGTTGAGGATGATGGCTCTCAGAATCTGTATGGGACTGTACAACCCTATGCGAATCACTGTGTAATTAATTGTAAAGAGTAACCCGTAGACGGAACCAATGGTTGGAGGATTGACTTGGTGAGCAACTGCTGCAGAATGCACAATGCCAGGTCCGTCGGACGAGTCGCAGTGGCTCGTGGTATAACTCACGCCGTTTATGCAACTCACTATCTCAAGGACGTTCTCGCTGTAGTTAGCTTCGAGGCCGTTCCCTGTTATTGACAGAGATATGGGACTGATCACAGACTGATTGGATTCGACCTGCATATCCCAACCATTGAAAGGGTCCACACCAGCTACCTGTACTCGTACTGTAACAACTGTACCCGCAGAGCCTGCTGCCGTCGTCGGACGATCCACATAGACAAGTCCTGCGGCATGAACAGAGTGAAAAATGCTAGGCGAAATTGATACTAGCGATGCAATGGAAAGCGCGATAAGTAGGATGCTCAACCGCCGTGATGCTGAAACCGTCTCGTGTGGCTGGACCATTATTCGCTTTCCCTGCTCTCGCGAGATATCCTTGCGGCTGACATGCTGGATCTTACCTGAGGAAGGGGTTGGGTCTTCAGTTTTGTTTCAACTCTTGCCTATGCGGGAAGTTCGCTGGCGGTCATGCCCTGTTTGAAAGTGATATTGTGTTGTTGAACAGTTATTAGACGATCATTTTGTCTCAGCTTGGTTGGCCGGGGTCGCCTAGCCTGGTAGGGCGTCGGATTGCTAAGCCATATTGCTGGTTGCGGAGATCCGATGGGCCTTAGGCCCTCGTGGGTTCAAATCCCACCCCCGGCGCCATTACGTTAGGAGGCTCGATTCTGCAACTGTCTTTTAGACTCGTCTTAAATCTGGTATGCACCAGGTGGAGGGTATCAAAGAGCTTCGGCTGAAAGGAGCCGGACCATTCATGCTGGGCGTCTTCGAAGTTGCCGTTGACGGTGGCATGACGGTAGGAAAGATGCATGCGGTCGTTACCGAACTGGAGAATTCAGAAATAGGATCGTGGGACGAAGAAGTCTCACCGTGAAGGCATCGCGACAGCCTGGTGAGTCTCTCATCTTAAATATCAGATTTGACCCTGAACAGTGTTCGGGGAATCTATGAGCATAAGCTGTCCAAAATGCGGAGTCGAAGTATCCGGCCCGCCAGAAAGAGAATGGAGATTTCAACAATACCAAGTTTCAAGGTTCAGATGCGAGCGCGGAGACAAATTCAATTTTTACGCTGGAGCGAACAGAACGTTTACCATTCCCAGACCCATCGACAATCGGAACATCTGCATCTCATGTAATACTGACAACCCTGCAGAAGCGGTGTACTGCAAGAACTGCGGGACAAAACTCCATAACACAAGCTAGCTAGCCAACCTTTTCGGTCATATGGCTGCCCGAATGAGGGCGCAGAAGCTCGTGATACCATGGCAGATAGACGTCGGACTCCGTTACATGCTATACGTGTCCTAGTCCGTCCGAGATATCGAGCGAACTGGATCACCGGCCTACGAAGAGCTGATGGATTTGTCTGGTACGTCCGAGGGACAAATTTTCCTATGACTCATGAAGATTGGCTACGATCTCTAGTCCACCCATTCAAGGGGGACCTCTTCGTTGACGTTGGAGCTCACGTAGGGACCTGGTCTCTCAGAGCGACACGGAGTTTCCGCCAAGTAATAGCTTTCGAGCCCAACCCCACAGCCAACAAGATACTTCGGACGAACGTCAAACTGAACAAGCTTCCCAACATTATTGTGATCGCAGCAGCGATCTCAAACACGGAAAGAGAAATGCCGATTGCAGGCGGGCGTCAGAACGGCAAGAAAGGAGATATCGTCCCGATGCGTACGCTTGACAGCTTTAAGCTCAAACCATCCTTACTAAAGATTGACACGGAAGGAAATGAACTTCCAGTACTTGAGGGGGCTCAGGAAACTCTAAAACAAAAACCACGGCTTGTAATTGAGACTCATAACCCAGAGTCAGTCAGAAGAATCCGAGTATTACTCGAATCCTACGATTATACGATCAAAGAAATCAGACAACAGAATAGATTCAATCAGATGCAGAGCTGGTTGTTGTGCAGCTAGACTTTTGAAGTCATGACTTGAAAGGCTAAAGACACCGGAGCTCCCGCCACCTCTAGGGACAACTGAATGGTATTGACGCTGGAGATCATAGCCACAATCATCTTCGTAACTATCTTCCGGCTTGTTTGGATCCTCAGACGGCCGGTTCACAAAGACATAACATTCTACATTCTCCCGGGCCTATCCAACCTGCGAAAGATTGTCAGGTATGACCCTGGATTTTCCTATGTCCCCTACGGTTTGATCTGGTACGCTATCAATGTACCAATAGTACGCGCGGTGAGATACAGCGGACGACTCTGGATAACAGTATTGGCCTTGATCGACATCGCCTTCCTCTGGTACAGCCAAGTCTTAGGACTCACCTTCTTCATCGCCTACGCGTTCATGGGAACTTTTCAGTTGCTCCGAGCGCCGTGGAATGCCAGCATTAACTGGCTGATAGTACTCGCGCCAGTGAGTTGGCTATTCTTGGTTCTGGCGCCAATGGCGAAGTTTCCCATTGGTTTGCCTATCCAAGTCTTGAGATATACTCAGAGAGCGGTCGGTCACCAACACAATTACATTTACTTCGGTTTACTCGTGACCTTCTGGCTGATTGTCTTCAATCATCTGTATTTCGTCCCTGGATTGGATACCTTGGCCGTGTTAGGTTTTGGAACGATCTGGGGCGTTATTCTCGGATACGCCTTCGTTGAGAGAAAGCATTCTCGGGATTAGCCTGTTGCATAGAATGTCATCATGCACGGGTCCTCCCGATAAGACCAGCCACAAGAATAATAGTCCCAGACCCGAAACGGGGATTCCTCGCCAACACGGAAGGACCACCATTAGTGTGCAGGGCAGTGGAGGTTGGACTGGGAGTTGGAAATGAGACTCAACATCGCCTTTGTGATTCTCGTAATGCCCTACCTAGCCCTTAGAAGAATATCTAGATTACTCCTCGGCAGGATGGAGAGTTACAGAGTCTTCTTCGAAGGAGGCATTGCTTCGACATGCGACTACCTTGAGAAGCTCAAGTTTCCGGAAATCGTTAGAACATGGATAGATGTCAGAACAAGATACTCATTCGAGAAAGAATTAACCCAAGCGGTTCTTGGCGTAAAAGGAAAAATCTTCCTTGACATAGGTGCTAACATCGGTTACTACACTGCGATTCTCTCGAAGAATTTTGAAACCATACTTGCTTTCGAACCTCATCCCCAAAATTTGGCAATGCTGAAGTCCACTATCGCCGCTGGCAGGCTCCGCAATGTTATTGCACGGAACGAGGCTGTCTCAGACACGGATGGAACGGCCATACTGCACCTTCAGAGGAAAAGGGGCGAACATTCAATCATGAAGAAGGGGGGAACCCAGCAACTACCTGTTCGGACAATCAAGCTAGACTCAATAGTAAATGAAACAGTGGACCTCGCGAAGGTGGACGTAGAGGGTGCAGAGTGGAAAGTGATCAAGGGTGCTGAGATGAGCATACGGGCCGGAAGGATTCTCAGGTGGGTGATAGAGGTAGACGACCAAAGTACCAAAGTGGCACTCGAGGACTATCTTAGAGAGAGAAAATATGTGAGCCGATGGCTTGATGCCCGCCACTTGTTTGCGACTATTGCCCGAAACTAGGTGCATGAAAAACGAAGACTTCGCCTGGTGATCAGCCATGTCCTGCAGCGCAATCCAACATTGTGATATTGCAGATAGACCATGACTCGTTTCGTGTACAAGATGACCCTGAATAACTAGACTGTGAGATCCAAGAGTTCTGGGTCAAGAGCGCAGGGCCCCTGTTCTTCGGTATTATCACTGAGTCGATCTCCGGGTGTGCTATCGTTCAGTTCCGAGGCGAGTATAATGGGGTAATGACCTTCGCCCTAACTGGGACCAATTTCAATAATTCATTTGATCTCAACTCCTCGCTTCTGGCTAGTGCCAACTGCTCTGGTACCCAAGCATCAGTGAACGTATCCGCCAGTGACGTTCTGACATCATATGAGGGCGACACGTTTCGGCGAATATTGCGATACAAGAGAACGGGTTCACCCTTATTACCTCGATGGATCACGGACAAGATGCTATCAGGTAGGCAATGGTCCGTCAAGAGGCCAATAATCGCCCGGTTACGTTTAGTGGAAGCACCTTGAACATCTGGTTGGAAATAGCAGACGTGTTGCAGTCGGCTTAGTTTTTTTCTCTCGACGTTTCTCAGTACCTCTAACCACAAGAATATTAACGGCAAACTCAGGAGCTTTCCCTCGCGATTAAGAAGACCCTGGAAGAGAGTGCTAACCCAGAATTGGAGATTGAACCCGAAGGTTTTCTCGGGGAGATTCGAGCAGGCCTGACACGTGAAAGCATTGCCTCCCGGTTCAGAGCGATAAAGAAGAACCTCGGACTTGTCTCTCGGGCTACCTTCCTCCATTACTCAATTCTCACCCTAACGCTCGTCCTAGCTTCACTCGTCCGTTTGCTCCCTCTTCGCTGGGGTGCGTACATTTCAGAGTTCGACCCCTACTTCAACTTCAATGATATGCGGGTGATTACTGCTACTAGCTGGCAGTCCTGGTTTACCTACGTGAATACTAGCGAGTGGTTCCCCTTCGGGCGTGCCCCAGTCATAACGAGCTATCCAGGCACAAGTTTCACGGGCACTCTGATCTATCAGTTCTTTCAATCTATAGGAGTTAACATCAACCTCTACGACGCAGCTGTCTACAGCCCAGTCTTGCTCGGCGCCTTTGCTGTCCTGGCCACCTACTTCTTTGCAAAAGACCTCTGGGGAAAAAGCGCCGGATTGTTCGCCGCGCTATTCGCGGCCTTCAGCTCGAGTCTAATCAGTCGTACAGAGCTAGGATTCTTCAGGAATGAGGGGGTTGGCGTCCCGACAATGATTCTTACCTTCCTATTTTTCATGCGAGCAGTCAATCCAGGAAGGAGTTTGAAGAGCACGATCATCTACAGCATGATGTCGAGCATGAGCCTGATCTACATGTCGTTCTCGTGGGGAAGCTTCCGTTACGCGGCCGAGGTGCTCGGGTTGTTCGCCTTGGCGCTGGTGGTGTTGGGGCGCTACACTCCACGTCTCTTCCTGGCGTATGGCGCTACGATAGGCTTCATGCTCTACATCGGAACAGAGATTCCGCTCCTTGGACACATATTCCTCACCGAGAGCACTACGATAGCGTTGCTTGGAGTTATGGGCCTCCTTATCGTGATGGAACTGGCAAGGCTAGCCCCTTCCACCAGAGGAAGACTGACAATTTCAGGTCTTACAATTATCTCTGCAGCAGGAATAGTCTTTTTCTTGGTAAGCACCAAGATAGTGTCCGGATCGTTGCTCCAGGGAAAGTTCCTCGCTACTGTGAATCCGTTCGTCCGAAACAATATTCCGCTAGTTGCGTCGGTGGCCGAGAATCGTCCCTCGACTTGGGCTAGTCTGTACCTCGAACTCGGTAGCCTGATAATTCTGGGGGTCTTTGGCTTTTTCTTCGCCTTTCAGCGGCTGCGCGAGGGGGATGTTCTGTTGATAATCTTCGGCGTCACGGGCTTCTACTTTGCTGCGAGCTTGGTCCGGCTAACTTTGATCTTAGCGCCGGTCATGTCAACGCTCGCTGCGATAACCGTTGTCGAATTGGGCAAGCCTGCTATGGATATTATTCAGCAAGCTGTCATCTTTCCCAGGCGCAAGCTACGCTTCACCAGTAGGGTAAGCCGAGAGTTCAGTCTTGGCATCCTGCTCATCATAATCGTCTTAGTCGTTCCCACTTTCATCAACGCTGTCCAATCAGCTTACACACCGACCACTATCGCCTCCGCCAGCCTTCCCGTCCGGGCAGCGATCCCCGACTGGCTTGAAACGCTATCCTGGATGAACAGTAATCTGCCACACTCAAGTGTCATCTTCACATGGTGGGACTATGGTTACTGGATTACTGTGAATACGGGGCTAAGTACACTCTCGGACAATGGAACGGGGAACACCACAGCAATACAGGATATAGCGACAGGTTTCATGCTAAACGAGTCGCTTGCTGTCCAGTTGATGCGACAGGAGAGAATCACGCATGTGGCGATCTTCATCAGCTACAATCGTGGACTTTGCGGCTCGAGCGGACCTGCCTTCTGCGGATACGGAGATGACAGCAAGTGGTACTGGATGGTCAGGATAGGCAACAATACCTCAATCAATACCCCAATGGGAGTTGCCTCGGTCAGCTACCGGCAGATTATCACGAATCCCTCAACCGGAGCATCAAACTACCACCGACTCGTGACCATTGGGAACAAGACGACTGACGAAAGAATTACCAGCAACTACTCTCCAAACCCCCAAACGGTCCAGTCGGTTCAAATCCCAACCAGCAACACCGTTCTCGGTCTACTGATGCGAAGCAGCTACCCAGGGGGACGGCCGAATGACGCGAATGATACGGGACCTGCGGCTCCAAACTTCTTCGTGCAAGACTTCGCCTCTTCCTCCTCATACGTTCTTGTATATTCGGTAAGATATCCTGACCAGCCGTCGATTACGGCCCAGCTCACACCTGCGATAGTTCCCCCTACAAGCGGAGGCACGAATATCACTGGAACATTGACAACGTCAACTGGCAAACCGATCGACACAACTACAGACAAGATACCGGTTATTCTGGAATATTCTTCTGACAGCAAGGGACTAAATTGGAATTTCATCGCGAACGTCAACTCGACGGCCGGCCATTTTGCTTACGGTTGGAACCAACTTCCAACCGGTCAACAATCCATTCTGGTCAGGGCCAGGTGGCAAGGTGATCCAGCTCAGCTCTTAGACATCGCAGTCACGAAGCCCCAGCCCCTGACTTTCACGTGATAGGATATTCTAGGCTTTCGGAGACCGTGATCGACCCTTTCATTCTCTGCTGGGCGTACTTGTCGTCTGGCGAGAACTTTGGCGGGTGAGGACTCTTAGTCTGCGACTCGCAAACCGGGCACGTTTCCTTCAGAGTATACCTCGAGCATTTCGGGCATCGTCTCATCAACCATTTCATCCAAGCTTCCTTCCCTCACCACCAGCCTTTTTGATGGTCCCCAGAGCTTCCTCCATCGCCAGGCTTAGGGTTTTCTCGGCCGCTTCGAAGCTGGGAGCTTGCACTTCTATCCGGTACTTGGGGGCACCTATCGAGTAGATTTTCACCTCGCTTCCGCGAGGCTTGCGGATCTTCTTCGCGCTGGTCAGAGCTTGCTTGATTATCTCGACTCCGCCGGGTTTATGGCAGGTTATCGAGACGGTTCCTCGGACTTTCGACCTTTCAAGCCGGATCTTGCTTTTCGTAACTTCTGCGATTGCCTGAGCCCATTCAGATGACAATCCACCCTTCACCAAGACCTCGGGGCCTTCGTCCAAGGCCTCTTCGAGGGGAGAGTAGAGTCCTCCGAATTTGTCTAGGAGAATCTTTCTAATATCCTCGGCGTCATCTACCGACTTTTTCAGTTTGTCAGCGGCACTCTTCAGGATCGCCTCAGCTTTTCGCTCCTTCTTCCATTCCAGCATCTTCTCGGACTTTTCTCTTCCAGTAACTCTTCTGAGGGAGAGATCTATCTGGTTCCGTTGTGAGCTTACGCGTAAGACTTTCAGAACTAGCTTCTGGCCTTGTCGCGCGTGTTCCCTGATGTTTCGAACCCAGGTGGTTGAGATCTCTGAAATATGGACAAGACCTTCGATCCCGCTAAACTCGTCGAGCTTCACGTATGCACCGTAGTCTTCGACTCTGGTTACAGTTGCAACGACCAGATCCCCGACCTCTGGCATTAGTGGTTGTGAAGCCTGGACGCTCAATCGATTTCCTCCCAGTTCCCTCTAGGCGAGGGGCTGTAATATTTCTCCTCTAATCTCTGCCTTTCCACCTTTCGGTTGAGCTAGAAGCTCATCGCAAACGGTGCATTTCACGTAGTTGCTTGTTCGCTCGAAAATTACCTGTTCGTTAGCGCACTTGGGGCATTTGACGCGTAGGAAAATGCTTCGAGGCTTTGGTATTAGTTCCCACCTCATTGTTAGGCTCCGACCTCTAGTTTTCTCAGCCTGATACCCAGTCTCTCAATTGTATAGTTGCAGGTTCGGCATTTCAGTTTGACAAGGGCTTTCTTGGTTGTCTTGGCGGTGCGTTTCAGTTCAGGAAATTTCTGCCCGCCGTAGCCGTGTTTTCGTCTTTCTTGTCGTCTGGCTCCCCACGATAGAGTGCGCTGCTTGCCCGCCTTGTAGACTGCGACGGCATGTGCTGTATGGTGTTTGCACTTAGGGCAGTAGGTGTTGATCTCTTTTGGATACTTCGTTCTTTCTTTCACCGTGGGAAAGGGCTGGTTTGGGGGCGGGGGCGTCCTTTTATCCATTATCCCCGTGGCTTGGTCTTATCTCGACCGCGGTGCCTTGCCGTATTAGGCTCTCAGCATTCTCGTACGGGAGAACGACGATGTCTTCTTTCAGGAATGGTCCATGGGTTTTCAGGTCTACGCCAATGATAGACGGCATGTCTTTGACGAATCGAAGGAGGAGCTTGTCTTTCTTTTTCTCTGGAGAGTTTGAAGGTTCTATTCCCTGAATCGTGTCTTCCTTGAACTTTCTGTAGTGGCGAGCAAGAGTGGAGAGTTCTTCCTGAGCCCATTTCTCCGAAGTATGCGGGGTGACCTGGGCGTTTGTCTGGGAGGTTCGCCAGATTTTCGAGAGTCTTCGGTCGACAAGCTCGACAACTAGTCGTTCTATTCTCTTTGTTTCCTCTTCTAGAAGAATGGCTTTGAGGGATCGTTGGTCTAGATTTCTCTGGGTTTCCTTCAATCTTCGGACGTACGCGGCTACGTCTCGAAAGAACTCGGGTCTGAGTTCCTGGAGTTCAGGGCTGTGGAACTCTCGTCGCCATGCTTCGATTGTCTCATCGTAGATAGTAGCCGTGGCACTACATCTCTCTGGAAGACGAGGCTATCTCATTGACGAGCTAATAATATCTTGACGGTGGTCTATGCAATGGGCTCTGCTCGGTGCTTGCAGAGAAGAAGCATGGCGGCAGTCGACGGCAACTGTACAGTCTCGTCGTGATACGGTCCGAACCGTTCTTCGCCGAGCCTAAAGCCTGGGGACTCCTTGACTTTGACCTTCATTTGGCCTTGGAAGGCCAGAGGTTCTGTGAAGGGGTCGAACTCGTCGAGTCTTTCTTCCGGAACCTTCATTGCTAGCAGTCCAGTGTGGCCGTTGAGGGTTCCCGACATTCTGATGAGTCTGTGAATGTCTGTTGTTACTACGGTGTCTATCTTTGCCGATTTTTTCTCGACAGCTTTTGTCACCAGGGTTTTCCATGTGGAGATTCCGACCCCCTTCGCCGAGTTCCAGAAGGGTTTTCGAAGAAGATCTTCCCTATCCCATGACTTCAACGCGTGGACCTGAGTTGACGTGAGGCCTATCTGATCCATCTCGCTTCCGAGAATATCGTAGATTCCAGCAACTATTCGTCCTCTCCAACCTGGTTGACCTATGAGTGGGCCTTCCGCCAGCTTTGTCCCTCCAACACTAGTCTCCTCCAATTCGTGGAGTTGTGGATCTAATCCCTGAGCGAGAAGATAGTCGGCGATTTCCCTACGTTCTTCCTCTCCGAGCTGAGAAGTCTGTTTCGAATATACGTGGACATGGTATCCACGGTGTCCTGAGAAGAATAGTCGGGTGGCTTCATTGTCTATTCCAAGATCCGTGTAGAGCATCTCGAGGAGCTTTGCAGTTTCCTCTTTCGCCTCTTGGAGGCATCTGTCGCATAGCCATGTTTGTTCTTCCAGACGGTCATTCTTGCATTTTGGGCAGAGCTTTGGGGCTCCTCCGTTTCCAGTTGTGCCGCAGGCCTTGCATTTCCAACTGTCATGGTCGGGTTTGCATGGTGTGTTGAGATGGTCTGCGTCGATGTCGAAGACCAGATCGGCGCCTGTCCATCCTTTCTCTTCCATTGGTGCTGTGGGTTCTCTGTAGTAGGCTGTAGAGAAGTAGACGTGTGACGGGACCAAGTCTCTAACTGCCGTCAGGAGTGAAAGGGGGTCTTTGAATGATCGATGCCTGACCATGAACTTTCCACTGAAGAGGAGGAATCCGTATTCTCTTTCTGACGGGTTCAGGGGCGGGTCTAACTGTCGTTTCGGGTCGAGGTAGTATTGTTGGAATTTCTGCCTGATGACTTGTTCAGCTTGGTTCACGTTTCGGCCCCTTTCCTGTTAGGATTCTGGCTTTGCTCTTGTAGTAGCTCAGAGGGTTTCGGATTGTGCTGCAGATATCGTCTGGCTTGTAGCAGACTCCGTGTGTTTTGAGTGTGGTGCACATTGGGCAAGTGTACTTTGTCCTCCCGCCTCTCTTGCCGGCTATGTGCTCGACTTGGTATCGGGTCATTCTCTCGGAAAAGTCGCTGGCGGGCTTGAAGGCCTTGACGATGTCCTCCTCTCCTGCTCCGATGTTGACGAGGAAGGATGCAAGTGTGAATCGGCCCATGTGTTGCACGTTCTTTCCTTCCGCGAGATTGTCAATGAGGTGTCTGACGCAGGGGGGCATTGCCTCTGGCGAGGGTACTTTCGGGAGTTCATAGTGGGATGGAACGCCAAGCCATTTGGTGATGAGTCCTCTTGTCCGTTCGACCTTAGGCAGTAAGGGCTTAGGTATCTCACCCGATAACCGGCTGCTCCTGTCGACTATCTTCGTTCTGACCTCTTCCTCGAGGAGACGAGCCAGTTCTTCTCTTGTAGCATAGACTAGGCCATGGTCTAGAATCCTGTTGGGAAGCTTCCATTTTGGGTCTTTGAGATGAACAGAGTTCCTTAGGTAGTCGGCGAGTGAGATCCCGAAATCGTAGAATCGCTTTCCAGGCTGTGCATCGATTTTGTTTAGCTTCCAGCCGAAGGTTGTTCGGGCGATGTAATCGAGCTTTTCTGGGCTTTCCTGTCGGAGAAGCTCGTAAGCTCTCTTCGCTTCAGCGAGCGCGAACCTTCTCTGTGCTCTCTCCTCCCCTGTGAGGCTCAGGATCAGATTGGAGACCGGGAATGAGAGTATCTCAGCATTCTCATTGCCGAATTCGTTCGACACTCTTCCTTTTGAGAGGGCTTCTTCCAGTCTCTTTTCCGCTCTTTCTAGGACTGGGCTGAAGTCTGGGGATGCGATGTCGTCGATGGAGATTCCTAGTTCTTTGATGTAGTCGGAGGCTTCGTTGAGAAAGGGGTATTTGGCTAGGTCAGCCCTTGTTAACATTAGGTTCTTCTTATTCGGCCTCTATTCTTGGGGCGAGATAATAAAGAAGCCTTCCTTGCTGGGGCATTTCGAACTCGACTTTGATTGGCATGTTGGTGGAGAACTCGAGAGAAGTAACCTCTGAGGCTCCTGAGCCGGCCCGGATTATCTCTCCTAGATAGTTGAGGTTGTATGTAGCCTTCGCTGGTTCCTTCACATCGAGTTCGAGGATGGCATCTGATCCCTTGTCGAGCTCTATCAGAGCGCTGGTCAGCTCGCCTGCCGCCCTGACGACGAATTTTTCCTGGCTTACTTCTAGCTTGACGTTGTCGCTGATGGATTGTGCGTCATCGATAATGTCTCGCAAGCTTGCGGCTGTAATCTTGACTCTTGCGTTGAACGGGACCTTCGGCGTTGGAACTTCTTCGGTGGAAGGTTCGAGTGTCGGGGTTATGAATTTCCTGACAATGTTGCCTTTTAGGGTGATGTTGAGCTTCTTGTTCGCATCATCATAGATAACCTCGATGGATTCGTCACTCTTCGTCCTTTTCAGCAGTTTGAGGAGGTTTGAGACGCTCAGGCGCAGTTTCGTTGGGGCTGAGCACTCGTAGGTGTCGAAGGCTGTCTTGGGCCACTCGAAGTCGACCATGGCTATGTGTGAGGGATCCATAGATCGGAGCTTGATCCCGTCGGGCGATGCGTTGAAGTCGGCCTCTTCGATGAGGCTTGAGATTGCTCCTATGAGGTTGCGGAACAGCCGAGCATCGTTCATTGTGGCTTTGAACATGGGGTTTGCCGGCTTTTCCTTCTTAGCCGATGTTTCCGCTATTGAACTTTCCAGCAATTCTAGCTATTCTCCCGCCATGTTGCTCCGCAGTTGGTACATCTAAAGAATTGGGTCGAGGACTCGTCGCCGCCCCTTGTCTGGACGAGCCAGTAGAACGCTTCGTGATTGTTGCACTTCGGGCATTCAGCTTTTGTCTTGGGAAGGGTCCTTATTTTCTGTTCTTCCCGTCCTATGACGATTATCTTCTCTCTTTCATGGGCTAACCTGCTAACCTGTTTATCGCCGCGGTTGCTCGTGTAACCGCACTTTCCGCAGGCCATGAATACCTTCTTCTCTCGCTTAGCGGGTAGTAGCGTGGACCCGCATTTCGGACAGAACTGCAAAACAGGTTCTGCTATCCAAGCGCCAAGAGGCGAATTTATTTGTTGGCTTGGAAACGCGTGTTTTTCCCGGGAAATCGTGATCTAGCGAGTAAGTGGGCTGTTCGCAGAGGCTCAGGAAGCATTCCTGTTGCCCAGGTTGTGGAGAGTATTTCTTGAAGGATCCCTGAAGGAAGGGAGCTTTTTACCTGTAATTGCTTCTCTTCAACCTTGTATGATTTGAACCCGTCTGATTGTCTCCTTCTCGTCGAGTCGACTGTGATGACTGGCAGTTTGGTCAACCTCTCGATCATCTTAGCGTCGAGTTGCATTTCTGGATCGTGCGTCATAATCAGTCTGAGCTCGGGAAAAAATCGCGTTCTGGTGATTGCAGACGCGATCCATGTGGCCTTGAGCGTAGGCTTTGATGGTAGGACGAGAACGCCGTCGAGATAATTGCCGCCTCTCGTGACAGTGCCCATCAAGCGTCGAGGGTTGCATAGGTCGAGCCCGAGAGTCCTGATCTCCTTCTTGACAGCAAGATTGCGCGTCATGATTATTGTCTAAGCTTGGCCAGAGCGATCTCGACTAGGGCGGAGAAGCTCTTGCTGGAGTCAAGGTTCTCCGACTTGAGACATGCCACGATTTCCTCGAGTGTGATCATTTTCTGCAACCACACGTGGCCTAACAAGGCCTCCAGACTGTTAGCAACATCTCCTCGGCCCACTCGTCTCGGGAGACGCTTCCTCAGTCCAGCCTTTGCCGCTGCATCTGCGAGGATCTTGTCTTGGACTTTTGTTCCTCTCGGTCGACCGGTGGTTTCTGTTAGAGCTATCGAGTAGGCGAAGTTCAGAAGAGAGTCTCCGAACTGGGCGAGTCCAGTGTCCGTGAGAATCTTGCCAAGGTGCTCGTCGTTCAACTGTGATCACGCTGACAATATTTCATGGGCTATTGAAGGTGCTCATTTGAAGAGGAGGGGTGGTAACTCGTTTAGTGAGGTTATTATCGACTCGGCGCCTGCCTCTTCTAATTCTTCTCGTGAATAGAATCCCTGGGGCATTCCTATCGTTTTTGTCCCCGCCCGTTTTCCGCCCATCATGTCCACGGGCTCATCTCCGATGACAAAACAGTCTCTTGGCTTGAGGTGGAACTCCTCGATCGCTTTTAGGTAGGGTTGCGGTGATGGTTTGAATTCCGCAACTTGCTCTGGGGTAACCGCGCAACTGAAGTAGTCTCCTAGTTTCCACGTGTCCAAACGTTTGGTAAGCCGTGTTTTTCGTACGAAAGTCACTAAGCCCATGATGAACCCTTTCTGACGAAGTTGTTCCAAGAGTCCGACTAGATCTTTTCCAGGTCCCGTCCCATCCATTTTGGCGTCTAGTTTCTCGAAGAATCTAGCGCGAACCTCCTCGTCGCGGTCGAGTCCTTGTTCTCGGGCGAGTGAGACGGCCAGTCCGCTTATCTTCAGGGTCTCTCGTGCTTGCCCACCTCTGATGAGGTTTCGGGCCAGCTCGAGAGCTTCGTAACCTGCGACTGTGAGGTTGAATTCTCTGAGGGTCTCTTCGATCAGGGAAATCCAGAGTCTCCAGTCTCCGTAAAGTGTGCCGTCAAAATCGAAGATGATGCCCCTCGATGGCAGAGGGCGGTCTCCGGCTAGTTTTCAGCTTCGGCCGTTATTGCGGCACTGAACTTTTCTATGAATTCCTCGGTGTCCGAGTGGACCTTTTTCGCGGCTCGCTCTAAAGCTTTCTCAGCGGAGGACTCGCCTTTCATTCTCAAGGTTATGACGGGTTTGGTGAAGAGTGGGTGTGGAAGGTCGTAGCCTGCCCAATCCACTGTCTTGTCTTCAAGAAGTGCGTCCTGCATTAGATGGCCGAAGGTGTGTCCTTCTCCTTCCATCTCAACCTTGAGGAATCCCTTGGACTTCTTCAATACGTTAACCTTCAACTTGGCACGTTGCCTCCAGCCCCAAAATCTTCTGCCAGTCGTCTTCTCTCAACATTTAGGCACAGCACACAACGGAGAATTCGTCCTGACAGGACGAGCTCACCTCCGCACCTCGAGCAGTAGGCTTTGATCACGCCCATGTCCCGTCCGACGGTTGTCAGCTTCGGGATCCGCTGGCTCACATCGATTACTTTTCCCCGGATAATGTCGTTAGGTTTGCAGACATCGCCCATGAAACGCTCGAATCTTGGGCTAGAGTTGGAGATGTGCAGCATGCCCGTGAACGGTGGTTGCAGCTTGTGCCCGTCAACTACGATGATGTTGATGATGGCCATTTTCTCTTGGACTTTTTCGACGACGCCTAAGATTGTGGATCCTTCTTCGGGGACGATCGGGGGTCCTGCCGAGGTTTTTACCGAGACTATGTGGCGGTTGGAATCGACTGCGGCTACTCCGGTCTGGGATGAGTAGACTGTTCCTTCCACCTCGACTGTTCCGCGACCCGGCATGAACTCTTCGACGACGCCAAGTCTTACTCCTGGAACAACGAATTGTCCGTCCAGCTTCTTTATCATGTCTGTTCTGGTAACCTTTTCAGGAACCGCCTTGTTTCGCCTGTCCGATTCTTATACTCTTGTCTTGAGACGAGATAACGTATCGTAATGCGAACACGTTGTGGCCAAGTGAGTCTGGGCTGGACTGCGAGTCTATAACGGTGTGGCCTATCGCATTTTTTGCCCGCATTCTGGACAGAATTTGGTCCCCGTGGCGACCGGTTTTCCGCAGTTGGGACAAGGCGTCATGGCTTGTGCGGGAGGCGGTACGAACATGGTGGCTCCGCAGTTGGGGCAGAATCGGGCTCCTTGTTGAACACCGTTTCCGCACTTGGGGCATGCGACGAGTGCTGCCTGGGGTTGCGCGGATGGCTGCATCTGGGCGTTCATCACTTGGGGTATGAGGACCATTCCTGCTCCGAAGCCCGCGCCTGGAGACGAGCCGATGCTTGATCCAATGTCCTTGGCGGTCTCCATCCTCAACACGTCTGAGGTGGCTGCTTTCTGTTTGATCCAGAAGAGTCTATCTCGGAACTGATCAGAGGTATCGATGCCTTCGAACTTGAAATCAACAAGGTCGGTTCCTATTCTTTTCAGAGCGTCGTTGATGTTGACTTTCACTGTAACCGATGCTTTGTCGAGTTGAGTGAATGCGGTTTGAAGATCGTATTTTGACATTTCATCGATGACTCTTTCGTTGATGAAGCCTCGGATGAAATCGTCCACTTGCTGAGTGGTATAGGCTCCTTGTCCCCCGACAACCTCGTTAACGAACAAGTTGGCGTCGGTTACTCTAAACCATGCGGCTCCATGAACCATCAAGGGAGCTAGCTCTGTAGTCTGCGCCTTCGCGCCCCACTTGCCGGCGAACTGTTTCGTGGAGACGTATATGACGGTGGCTGTGAAGGGTGTCTTGCCGCCGAAAAATATTCGGTATGCCGAAGTTATGAGAGGCAGGTTGAGAGTTGTAAGAGTGTGTCTCCCTGGAGGGAAGACGTCGTATGCTTTGCCGTCTTTGAGAAAGACCGCCGTCTCATATTCATGAACGACTAACTGTGCAGCGTTGGTGATTTCTTCTACTGGGTACCGCCAGACGATGTCGTCTGGGCCTGCTGCTCTCCATTCTATGACTTGAGGCATTACTGCTGGACTCCGAGGATTACGTCCTTGCGTCCATTATATGCGGTCTCGAGCGCGTCAACAGCTTTCATCGCTTCGGAGATCTTTCCCTTAGCATCTTGAACATTTCCACTATCAACAGAGTCTCTGAGGCCCTGGATAGCGGCTGTTACACTGTCTGTCATCCGTAGGAGTTGCATGTCATAGTCTATCATTCGGTCCAAGTCCGGTTCTTTGACCTTTGTGACATCAAAGAAACCCGCGTACCCGTATTCTGAGTGGTTGATTCGTTCAACGACCCTGTCGAGCCGTGCCATGAGATGATCTGTGTCGTCCCATGTGTCGTTGAGGCCTTGGTTGACTAGCGACCTGTAGGTGTCTTTCGCTTGTGCTTCGGCACTGGACAGTTTCTGGTAGATCTGGTTTCTGAGAAGCTTGTCTGACTCACGGCGGATCTCTCTCTCCTTGTATCCATGAAACCCCGGAATTAGGAGCATGATTTTCTCTTGCAGATTGGTCTGAGATTTGGCCCTGTCGTAAAACGAGCTGCTCGGCTGGCTCAACTTGGACCCTTTCCTTTGGTATTCAAATTTCATGTCCTATGTTACTTTTAAGGGTGTCAAAACCGCTGCTGTTGAAATCCGGGACTAGCCATTTGTCTCCAATCATCATAATCCATCCTTGGGATAGCTGGGCCCCAGGGAAGTTCGTCTTTGCGATCGGGAAGAGGTCACGGTTAGCGTTCCGGGCGGGTTACAGAATGGCTATGTCGTGAGTCACAGGGTTGCAGGTGTTGCAGATGAAGACTATCAATATGGAAGAGCCAGTCGTACGAACCCATTTCATAGACTGTCCCAGCTGCAAGACTCATACTCTCAAGCTCAAACGAGTTGTCCAAGTTGGACGATGTAAAGGAGGGAAAGAAACCCAGGCCCGCCGCGAAAACGCCGACTACCAGTACTGCAGCGAGTCCAGACGCAACACTGCCGTCTTGGCAGGTGCCATCGGACAGTTCCCTTTTCGGGTCTTCGTCAACTGAGACAAGTTCGATATTCTCTGACCTCGGTTCCAGCTTCAACCAGGATGACGAGAAGCGAGAGACCTCAACGGGTAGCGAACAGTAGAAGCCTCATTCTCTGGTTAGACCGCGGGCAATCCTATCCTTCCAGAGAGGCACTCTTGCGTCGCGAGGTGTTCTGTGCAATACCCCCCTATTTTTTGATGGGAAAATTTTCTGTCTGGCATTGATAATCGGCGAGTCTTGCGATTCAGGGCAGGATCCGGGCTTTGTTAACAAAGCAGGCTAACGTGTAATTTAGGTCAGTTGCCGAACAATTTGGGGGCGAGAATTTGATGGTGTCCCAGATTCCAAATCTGGGTTTACTTTGGGCTTAGAAACTAGAAAGGACCCGATGAGGGTGCGATTTACCAGTGGTCGTAGTGTGTGAATTTCTCAATTGGCTTCCTCTTGGGACGGCCGAGTCTGACAGCTGGATAGCCTAGATAGACTAGGCATGCGATCTTAACATGTTCTGGAATCCCAAGCAGCTTCTTGACCTCCAGTTCTCCACGAGTCAGGGTTGACCCGTGAACAGTCAGGCAGGTTGCGAGACCTAGGCCATGGGCTGCAAGCATCAGGTTCTGGACTGCTGGATAGATGCTCGCGTACCGGACCTCCTCACTCTTCCCAACACGATCGAGGTCAACGCAACAATAGATTATCACGGGCACCGTCTCGGTATTCCGAAGCATCTCAGTCGCATCATCATAGACATCACGCATACGCTGAGACATTCCTGAACCACCCGCAAGCCTCTCGAGCCATGTTCTCAGCATTGGTTCCTTGAGACGCGCTTTCATCTCCGCATCACGAACCACAACGAACTCCCATGGCTGAGTATTGCTACCGGATGCGGCTTTGGACGCGGACTCGAGGATGATCCTCAACTTGTCCTCAGGAATCGGGTCAGACTTGAACTTCCGGACAGACCGAAGAGAGCTGATTCCCTCTGATACGGTCATCTCTCGCGGCATGTCGAACCGGATCTCGCCTAAGGTTAAAGACTCTCGCACCTCACACAATGAGATCATACATTGCCAGAGTATCGATATGAGCGGTTGAAAATCGCAGTCGATCTCGACGGGGTCCTAGCTGAAACAATGGAAGCATGGTGCAAACACGCCAACGAGTTTCTGGGCACGAATCTCACGCTTGCCGATCTCGATACTTGGGCGTCCTGGCGCAAGCTCGGAATTAGCAGAGAACAGTTCTTCCAGTTCTTGGACGAAGCATGGGACGACTGGGAAAGCATCCCGCCCACGGAGCCTAGGCTGGCAGAAAAAGTCCGTAAGATCGCCCGCCTGGGACAAATCGATGTTGTGACAGGACGCAGCAAAGAAAGCGTCAAATCGGCAAAGAGCTGGCTCGCCGAGCAAAAGATACCGTATCAGCGGTTCGTACGCGTTCCGGGATGGAAAGACAAGATCTTTCTCAACTACGGCGTATACATCGACGACGCTCCAGAACTGATGCCCCTAATCTCACGCAACCCGAAAATGTGGGGAATACTATACAGCCGACCCTGGAACAGAACCGTCCCCGAACTACGCCAAGTATTCAGAGTCGAAAGCTGGACAGAGATCCCAAAACTGGTCAATCGAATACAAGGCTAAGGACTGAGAAGAGCGCTTATCTCAAGATTAGTTCGATCGATTCCGGCGGATGGAGCACTACCGGGAGCCGAAGAGAGTCCTTCTTGGAATCTTTATACCGAATCGTAACGCCCCATAGATCTCTGGAAGATCTGCGATGAAAGGCGAGTTCAAGGTTCCGGAAGATGTCTACTATACGAAAGAGCATGAATGGGTCAGGCTAGAAGGAGACAAATGTAGAGTAGGAGTAACGGACTATGCTCAAAACTCGTTGCACGAAATCGTCTACGTCGACCTTCCAAAAATAGGCGCTAAAGTAACCCATATGCAAAGCCTCGGAACAGTCGAATCAGTAAAGGCCGTCGCTGACGTCTACTCCCCGATCTCAGGCACCATTATCGACGTCAACAACACTCTTTCTGATGCCCCCGAACTGGTCAACAAGAATCCGTACGGAGATGGCTGGATCACAATTATTCAGCCAGAAGATCTGAAGAGAGAACTTCCCGGTCTCATGAAAGCCCCCGACTACAAGGACTTTTTGAAGAAAATAACCGAGAAGAAATAAGAGTCCGGAGGACGACACTTTTGGTCGCCTAGGAAGTTTATCTTCGAGAATCCTCAATCCTCACACCTACTAGTGGAGTCCATGACCCCGGAAACCTTCGCCCTTCTCTCCCCACCACTGAAAGGACTGCTCCAGGCGACAGGAATCTCAAAACCCACCCCACCACAAGTCGAAGCCATCCCACTGATTGCGCAGGGCGACAATGTCCTCATTATCGCCCCCACAGGTTCAGGCAAGACAGAGGCAGCACTACTTCCACTAATCGATAGAATGATCCGGAATCCGGACAGACAGGGCATCTCACTCATCTACATTACACCGCTCAGAGCGCTAAACCGAGACCTCCTCAAGCGACTCCAAACATGGTCCAACAAGCTCGGCTTCTCGGTCGAAGTTCGACACGGAGACACTCCGGCCAAAGATCGAAGACGGATGGCAATCAAACCCCCCGACCTTCTCATCACAACACCGGAAACCCTCCAAGCAGTATTGCCGGGCAAACGGATGAGGGACCATCTTCGTCACGTCAAATTTGTCGTAGTCGATGAGATTCACGAGCTGGCAGGCGACCGTAGAGGAGTCCAACTGACCGTCGGTCTCGAGCGCCTCAGAGAGGTCTGCGCTAACGGTTTCCAGAGAGTGGGACTCTCAGCTACTGTCGGCAACCCCGAGGAGATAGCACTATTCCTCGGAGGCAATCAGCCTGTCAAGACAGTACAGATCCCACTCAACAAGCTGACCAAGTACAAGGTGCAGTATCCTGCACCAGGTGAGGAGGATCGAGACCTCGCCAGACGACTATACACTACGCCCGAGGCTGCGGCGCGGCTTACACTCGTAGACGATCTGGTAGAGGCTCACGATTCTACACTAATCTTCGTTAACAGCCGGGTCAACGCAGAACTGCTCGGATCGAAGTTCAACATGATGGACCGGAAAATAATGGTCCACCACGGCTCGCTCCCTAGAGAGGAAAGAGTTCGAGCCGAAGAAGCATTCAAGGGCGGAGAAATCAAAGGTCTCGTGTGCACATCCACTCTTGAACTGGGAATAGACATCGGGTCCGTTGATCTAGTCGTACAGTACATGTCCCCGAGACAAGTGAACAGTCTCGTTCAACGCGTAGGGCGGTCAGGTCATACTCTCACCAGAACTTCCCAGGGAGTTCTAGTTTCAGTCTCTACAGAAGATATCCTAGAATCTGTCGGAGTAATCGAGCTCGCAACAGAGGGGCGACTAGAGCACACTATTATCCACCTTGGAGCCTTAGACGTGCTCGCCCATCAGATTGCTGGAGTGTTGATGGACTCGGACGGAAGCCTTGAGATCTCACAAGCCAAGAACATCATCAAGAGAGCCCACCCATACCAAGACCTAGAGGATGGCCCGCTTGACAAGGTCATCGAATTCATGCGCAAGTTGGGATACCTCAAGAAGGATGATTCCGCACTATACCGCACTTCCAGGACCCGGTTCTACTATTTCGAAAACCTGAGCATGATCCCAGACGAACGCCGCTACCTGGTTGTAGACCTCACCAGCCAGCAAAACGTCGGCATTCTCGGGGAAGAATTCATTATCACCAAGGCACGGGTAGGACTCAACTTCATAGTCAAGGGGCGGGTCTGGCAGATCAAACAGATCACCGACGATGGAAAGGTCTACGTTCTTCCCATCATCGACCCCACCGCCGCCATCCCAGGCTGGGACGGCCAGATACTTCCCGTGCCTCGCGCCCTTGCCACCAAAGTCGGAACCTACCGAGCCATCGTGGATAAACTACTTGATGAAAACACCACGACATCGGTTGAGACCCTCTCCCAACGTTGGCCTTGCGACTCCTACGGAATAAGACGGCTAATTGAAGAAATGAAAACCCACAAAGCCACTGGAGCACCCGTTCCAACCGATCAACGAGTCCTCATCGAGGGATTTGACCGATACATCATACTTCACACCCATCTCGGAGACATACTCAACTTCACCCTCGGAGAAGTTATCGAGGAACTCTTCCGCCGGCAGGGCCTTGTCCGAATGTGGTGGTCGGACCCTTACCGAATTCTCTTTGAGATGACAGCTGACACCTCTGACTTGGATCTAGAGGATCTATTCCTGAAACAAGTCTTCGGGGTAGAAGAATCTGTACTGGGCGGGGCATGGCACGGAGTGCTTCATCGCCACTTCCCATGGCAACTCCACATGAAACACGTCGCCGAAAGGTTCGGAGCACTAAGCCGTGGACGACTCATGTATGGAGATGCAATGAAGGAACTGATGCTAAGATTTCGACTCACTCCCATCTATGACGAAACGATCCGAGAAGCGCTGATGGAACATTCTGACTTCGACGGCGCGAAAGGAATCTTCAAGCAAATCAAAGAAGGAAAAATGGAACTGAGATTCTTCAGATCCAAAGATAGGCCCACACCACTGGCCTACCACATCCTATACCGACATGTCGACATCCCCGAGCTGATTGCCCCAGAAAATGTTGCAATGGACAACATGACTCGACTGCGAGCTTCGATCGATGGACGAGCCATCGACATGTTGTGCTTCGACTGTGGCGCTCTTACCACAGAAGTCATCATCGCTAGTCTTCCTGAACATCCACTATGCCAAGAATGCGGCTCCAAACTTCTAGCTCCCCTCTTCTGGTCCAGTGGCTACGCTGCGAGCATTCTCCGCAAGAAACGAGACAAGCAGTGGCTGGACGAGAACGAGCAGAAAACTCTGACGAGAACGCGGCGTTCAGCGGACCTTGTCATTGCATACGGAAGGAGGGCTGTGGTCGCCCAGTCTGTCTATGGGATCGGACCGCAGACTGCCGGGAGGGTTCTGTCGAAGATGCAAGAGAGCGATGATGAATTCTATCGAGACCTGCTAGAGGCTAAGCTGCAATTTATCGCAACTAGGCCCTACTGGAACAATTAACAAGAGTTTCACAGCGTACTTCTCATCATACTTTTCTATGCCTGAGTCGTTCGCTGTGAATAAGCGCGGCAAATGCTCACGATCATGCTCACATGTATAGTTCTGATGGCAACCCTGGGGAAACATTGAGCCGGCGCAGGCTACCCCCAGATACTTCCTTATCGTTGAAGGCCCCGCAAACTCCAGAAAGTGTTTTCTAGGACAAAAGCGTGTCGGAAGGAAAGAGCGATGCTACTTCGCCCGATGGCCAATGCGCAGAGGGAAGTGTCAAGTGGCCTAGGGCAACATCCTTCCGGTAATCGCTCACGCCCACAACACTTTTCCCCTATGCGGGAGAATCACCTGTCCCGCTCTCGGGCACCCATTGCCAAAAAGCGGCCAAAACACGTCTGGGCGGCAATTCTTCTTACACTATCGCTCTCCGGGATTACTCTAGTAATCATTAATGGGGCCACCGGCTTGGTTGGTACGGGTGAGGACCGGAGCCAGGTTACAGTTGCTGGAGCCAACTCTTTTGTCTACTCTAGGCAATGGGGCTCGTATGGCGGGCCGATAACTCCTAACGGCGTCGCTGTGGATTCGTCAGGCAACTTGTTCATCGCTGACGCCAAGAACTACGCTGTTTACAAACTAGCAAGTGACGGATCGTTATTGACCGCCTGGGGATCCCAAGGAACTGGGCCCGGACAATTCAAGAACCCCCAAGGAATTGCTCGCGACCCCCAAGGAAACGTGTACGTTTCTGATTCGGTGAATAACAACATTCAGAAGTTTACCTCTGGCGGGAGCTTGATCACTTCTTGGGGCTCAACTGGGTCAGGAGTTGGACAATTCAGAACACCTCTCGGGCTTAGCGTCAACGCTAGCGGGTTCGTGTACGTAGTAGATCAGGGAAACCAGCGTGTTCAAATCTTCAGGAACAACGGAACATACGTAGGTTCATTCGGCGGCCTAGGCACTACTCCCGGGAAATTCCTGAGCCCGTATGGGGTGGCGGTGGATTCGTTAGGATTCGTGTATGTAAGCGACAGTGCCTCCATGTCGGACAATGTTACGAAATTCACGAAAACAGGAGGTTTTGTCTTGACTTGGGGGGGCTTGAATTCAGGGGGCACCTTGGCCGCTCCGACAATGATGGCGGTAGACAACGCGTCCAACATCTATGTGAGCGACAATTTCTGGAATAATATACAAAAGTTCAGCACCAGCAGCGGCAGCTTGATCTCGTCCTGGGGGACCGCTGGGGCATCCCCAGGACAGTTCAACGGCCCAATCGGGGTTGCGATAGATTCTCAACTGAACTTGTATGTTGGTGATTCTAACAATTTTAGGGTGCAGAAATTGTCGGCCAGTACTGGAAGCTACATTTCAAGCATTACATATCCTAGACCGGGACTGTTTTCCAGCCTTTATGACGCAGCTCTCGACGGTTCAGGTCACATCTATGTTGTAGACGAGGGAAACAATCGAGTTCAAATGTTCTCCGTGACGGGATCATTCCTGATGGCTTGGGGAACAACCGGCGATGGAACCGGGCAGTTCAACAGTCCATTCGGAATTGCCGTTGACCGTAGTGGGAACGTCTACGTTACCGATTACGGCAACAGCCGAATCGAAAAATTTCTTCCAAACGGCACTTTTAGCAGAGCATGGGGTTCCTTTGGAACCGGAAACGGACAATTCATCAATCCATACGGGGTCGCGGCTGACGGTTCAAACAACATCTACGTGACAGATTACTCAAACAACCGGATTCAAAAGTTTGACAGCGCTGGAAACTTCATCCTAGGTTGGGGCTCCCCTGGAACAGCCAACGGCCAGTTCACCAATCCAACGGGGATCGTAGTGGACGCCCTCGGCAATGTATATGTCAGCGACTCATCGAACAATCGTATTGAGAAATTTAACAGTTCGGGAGGATTCATGACCTCTTGGGGATCTGCAGGTTCTGGAAATGGGCAGTTCAATGTACCTGGACACATAGCCCTAGATTCAACCGGGAATCTGTACGTGGCTGATATATTCAATAACCGAGTCCAAGAATTTGGCAGCAACGGCACGTTTCTCACGTCCTTCGGGACCACGGGGTCGGGTAATGGCCAACTCGTCTATCCGAACGGTCTGGCTGTGGACAGCTCATGGAATGTCTACGTAGCCGATACAGGGAACCCATCAGGAAACAGCAACAACCGGGTTGAGGTTTTCTCCCCCGTTACTAGCGGGCCGCCCCCAAGCTCGGGCGGTGGCGGGAAAGGTCGCGTGCTTATGATGTGAGACTGACCTCGGAGACAAGAATGTCAACAGCATATTCACGATCAGAAATTAGCTCTTCCAAGCGCCTCTCGGAGTGAGAACCAGTACCGTGTCACGCGAAGAGGAAGAGAACGATGGCATTCTTCGACATGAAGATCAGTCAAACATCAATCCTATTTTACCTGCAAATATCGCAGGACATTTCCAAGAGAAAATGGAAAAGGGAGGGGGTTTGGGAGGATGCTCCTCCCACTTTCAGTCTAGTCTATGCTGCAACTAAGTCGACGATCAGCTGGTCTACGATAGGGGAGCCGATGCCCGATGCGAGATCATATCCTGTACTTGAGGCGAAGCCAACAGACGAGCCGACCAACTGGTCGTTGCCCATTGTAATGTCGTGGAAGTCTGTTGCGTAGCGCGCACTGTGGTAGATCGCGTAGAGGGCTGGGTTCAAGTCGCCGATCGGACCTTTACCGGCATTGGCACGAGCCTGATTCACCAAGGCGGTAATCCCCGCCCATTGTGGAGAACCTGCACTGGTTCCTCCAACAATGAAGAGGACTGGGCTTCCGAAGCCTCCGTACACGACTAGGACTCCGCCGTCGATGGCTGCGTTGTAGTCCACATCCGGACCCCTTGCTGATAGCCCGAGGCCAGCCTGATATGACGGAACTCCAAACAATAAGCTTGGCGCACCGCCAGTCGCGGAACCGAAGCTTGGTTCATTCCAGACCTGTTCACCACCGTACCCATCCGGTACACAATTCGGTGGTATGGTCCGGCCGAGCACACAAGGTCCATGGTACGAGGATAGTCCTGAGGTACACGAGAAAGGTGTGGAAGTGGGGCATGGCATGAGAGTTCCGGTTGCATTGTAGGGTAATCCCTGAGTTCCGGTTACGCCTACGTTGTGCAGGTCGGAAGCGGGAAAGTTGTTCATAGCGACGCCAAAGCCGAAGTCTGCGCCTGTGTCCCCTGCTGACGCGAAGAACGTGTCGCCTACTGCAACTCCGTTCGCATAGTTCTGTTGGGCCTGGCTGACTTGGCCAGGGTTTCCGTTTCCGGTTAGGAAGATTTCTGGGATGCCGAAGCTTTGCGAGAATATGGCGCCTGGGTACGCTGCGATGGCCGCAGCTTCAGCCTCATTGATGGCGTTTCCGGACGAGGTCGACGCTACGACGAGGACGATGTTAGCCCCTGGAGCCATGGCGTGGGCGTATTGAACGTCAAGGCTTGTCTCAATAGTCCAGCCGAATACACCATGTTTCGGATTCGCATTGATATTGACCACAGGGCAGGTGCTCGGGTCGAGCGGGGTCGGAGAATTGCCGCAGAATATTGTGAAGGACGGAGGAGGTGGGATTCCGAAGACAGTATCAAACAATGCGAGGTCACTAGCAACTGTGGGGCTTCCGAAAGCGTCAACGATCACGATTGTCTGGCCGGTACCGTCAAGAGCACCGGTGGACGGGAACTCGTATGCCTTCTTGATGAATTTCGGTGTGTAGCAGACAATGTTACCGAGAGATGCACTCTTGCAGAGAGGTATGCCTTGGGGAAGTATCGTTAGGGGTCCTAGCTGAACATAGCTCAGGCTGGGACTGTAGTTGAAGTCGCTGAAGACAGTCCCGACTCCGAGAGGCGTTGCAAGCATTAGGGTACAAACGACTAGCGCTAATATGGTTAGTATTTTCTTCATAATTACAGATCAAAACCGTCTACTCATTTAAGTTCTTGGCTTCTCGAAGATAGACCCAGATACCCATGAGATGAAATCCTTAGCCGAAGCTATTCTCAAATGCTCGTTCCCGCGAACCGACAAATGGCTTCAACAAATGAGTTCTAGGGCCGAAACAAGAGAACAAGCGCGTTCTAGCGATTCGATCGCCCGCAAGGCCCTCAACTGAGGCACCTGATGTAGCGCCACTCCAAGTTCATATTCTCCCTCTGAGTATGTCGCGACTGACTTTCGAAAATGGCCAAGATACATACACTTGTGGTAGGGAGGCTACAGACAAATTGCTACATCCTGCAATCGGACTCGGCGGCCTTGGTCGTTGACCCAGGCGACGAACCGGAAAGAATTCTTCGCTTCCTCAACGACATTGCTGTCAAGCCTAGTCACATTGTTGCCACTCATACCCACTTCGATCATGTACTCGGCGCAGACACCATTCGCGCGAAGCTCAAGATTCCATTTCTAATCCACCACGACGATCTATCCATGCTCGAGTCTATGCAGAGCCGTGTCCACCAGATCATGGGTTTCGGCGTCCCGCCACCACCGAAGGTTGACCAATTTCTCGAAGACGGAGAATCGTTAACTTTTGGGCAGGATACCGTGAGAGTCCTTCACACCCCGGGACATTCTCCAGGAAGCATCAGCCTAGTTGGCCGAGGATTCGTCCTGACTGGGGACGCATTGTTCAACCAGTCCATTGGACGAACAGACCTTCCAGGAGGAGACTTCGACACGCTAATACATTCCATAACAAAGCGCTTGTTCAGGCTAGATGACGATACCATAGTCTATCCCGGTCATGGTCCAGAGACAAGCATTGGTGACGAAAAACTGGCCAACCCCTTTGTGGGGCAAGTTGCCAAACGCATTCCCTAGGTCCCGTAGCAACATCTCAAAGGCACCGCAAACTGAAAGAAAGTCTGGTCTTGTCCGTTGAACAAGGTTCTGGATGGGTCAGAGATCGCTCCCAAAAAGCGATTAGGATTATCTACCGCAGTAGCCCTCTAGATAGTATGAAGAAATCCGAAGAAGAATGGAAGAAGCAGCTGGACACGGAAACCTTCCAAGTTTTGAGAAAGAAAGCAACCGAACGACCCTTTACCGGAAAATATCTCCACAACAAAGAAGAGGGAATGTATGTCTGCGCCGGATGCGGAACACCACTATTCTCATCCGATACAAAGTTTGACTCCGGAACAGGCTGGCCCAGCTTCTGGTCCCCGGCAGAAAAGGAGAATGTTGAAGAAAAATCCGACCGCAGCCTCTTCATGAAAAGGGTTGAGATTCTATGCAAGCAATGCGGCGGTCATCTAGGCCACGTTTTCGAAGACGGCCCTCAGCCTACGGGACTACGGTATTGTGTCAACTCCCTTTCCCTAAATTTCAAGAAAACCGACGGGAAAAACGCATCCGCTGAACCCAAAGAATAATCCACATCGTCTTTCAGCGAGCAGCTTGCGGTACACTGAATCTAGTGCAAGCCACCGTTAGAGATATGAACGTGCATTAGCTCGAGAGGACCCAGCGAGCACCTCACAATAATCGGATGGAAGAACGGCTGCCTGGACTAGACGTTGTAATCATCGCATCATTCCTCCTGGCTTTCAAAGCCATCCTAATAGAGGGTAGCGAGGTCGCGATTCTCTCTCTTGCTACAATAAAACAGATCGGTCGGAGAAACGTCTTCCTCGGCGTCGCCCTCGGAGGCCTCGGGTCTGTCGTCACGTTTCTAATCGTCGAACAAGCCTTCCTTGCACTAAAGACGCTCTCCGAAGCGCTCGTCAACTTGATACCTGGAGTTGTCATCCTCTACTTTTCCTATCGTTTTCTGCGAGGATTCGTCAAATATTATTTCCGAGGAAAATCGTTCAGAGCGAAGATGGAAAAATGGAGCGACGAAGTCGTCGAGAAAGACCGGAAGCACAGCGAAGGCCTCAAGACGACAGAAGGCCAAATACCATTCTCGATCCGAAACTCGCTCCCAGTTTTCAGCATCACAATGACAGAAGGATTTGAAGCAAGCCTCATCCTCGCATCAGCGGGAGCCTTCAACATACAATGGACCCTTGTAGGCGCACTAGCGAGCCTTATCCTCCTCATTGTAGTTTGCGCGTTCTCCTATGACTACCTGATGCGAGTTCCAAGATGGCTGCTCGATCTCGTTGCAGGCATCGTCCTCCTCTCCTTCGGTTCGTACTTTTTCATCTCAGGGATACTAATCGCAACAGGCGTTATCTCCTGACGGGAGACGTTTTGCGACCTCCCCCCTGAGTCCATGAGTAAGAAAGGCCGATGAGATTTGCTTTCTGCGAGCCGGCTGAATCTCCTAGCTTCAATCCAAGCACTTCCCAGAGATCTACGGCTCCTCTTTCTGTCACTGTTCCTCTGGACCTTCGGCCTAGGACTTTACAATTACATTTGGCCATTGTATCTGCGAGACCTCCAAGCGTCCCCGAGTGATGTGGGTCTAGTATTCTCTATCGGGTTCCTCGCCCTGGCCGTGAGTATGATTCCCGGAGGAATACTGGCGAACAAGTACGAACTGAAAGCGTTGCTGATTATAGGCTGGGCAATGAGCATCCCACCCCCTCTCATGTACTATTTCGCTAGAACCTGGACAGATGTGATTCCCGGAATAGTCTTGTTTCAAGTATCGGGGTTCAATGTTCCTGCGTTCAACGCCTACATCGCAGGAGCTGCCGAGAGAGCCAAGTCCGCGTCCAACTTTGGCGTAACCTGGGCATCAGCTCCACTGGGAGCAGTCTTCTCACCGTTGGTCGGAAGCGTTGTACTCAATTGGATCCCTGTAAGAAGCATCTTCATTCTTACATTCGTGTTCTTCTCGATCTCAACGATAGTTCTCTTCTTCATGAAGCCCCAGCCTCCACTGGAAAGCGACGCTCGGTCTCCTCGACTTGAATTTCCCAAGTCGCGTCGAGAAGGATCCCTCCTTCTCTATCTAGCCGGAGCCGCGCTTGCCTGGAGCGTAGCCTCACCCTTCATACCGCTCTACTTCCAAGACGCTCTCAGCCTAGGCCCTTCTATCATACTACTTCTTGGCGCCCTGCAATCTCTGGGTGCCGCCGTCTTCGCCATTCTCCTCGGGAGAAGAGCGGATGCGAAGAGTCAGGGCGGGACCATGGCTATGGGTCTTCTTCTGTCTGCAACGGGCCTTATCGGAGTTCTTCTAACGAGAAATCTCTTGTTGGCGTTTCCACTTGTCTTCCTCATTGGAGGAGCTAGAGCGCCGAGCCTCGTTGCCTACTCCATTCTTTCGACCGTGCGGAAGGGAGCTTCGAGAGCCGGTCAGTTCGGGTTCTACCTGACCCTGGAGAGCCTAGGGTTTGTACTTGGATCCTACTTAGGCGGTTTACTCTACACTCTCACCCCGATAAGCATCTTCTACACAACCTCGATGTCGTTCGTAGCGCTTGCAATCCTGGCCTGGCTGAGCTTCCGGCAGAATGCGAATCCTCGCCGTGAAGGCGAATAGTGAAACCAGTAGCTGCCGTTATCTCGCAAGAATCAAGGTTCACTTTAGCTTTTGCATACTATCGTTTCTTCCCATAGATTGCATAGACGATTCCCTGCGTTAGTGGAACAGGCCTTGTGTCGGGCAGCCCCTCCTCGATCATCAGGGTCGCAATCTGAGGTCCTGTTCTAGACTTTAAGATGGAACGGCCGAGGTATGAAAGCGTTCTACCCCAAGCCTTTGAGACGATTCTTCCGAAGATGGGAAAAAGTCCGAGGAGGTAGTCGTAGTAGAATAGTCGGAAGATCCTGTTTGGGGGCCGGGCGAAGTCGAGAGAGATCACGACACCGCCTGATGTTGTTGCTCGAGCCATCTCCCTGAATGTTAGTCGCGCATCAGACACATTTCTAAGCGCAAGGCTGATCGATGCAGACCCGAAACAATTGTCTCTGAACGGCAGGTTCTCAGCACGGGCCAAAACCCAGTCGGTTCTCCCGGTCAGCCCTTTCTGTCTCAACCTTTCCTTTGCGGTTTGCAACATTGAGAGAGTCAGATCGACACCGACTACTAAGCCGTTGTTGGCGATCGCGTTTGCAAAATCCGCAGCCAAGAGTCCCGTACCGGTGGCCACATCGAGTACTACGCTGTCAGGTTGAGGCCGAGCTTGTTCGACCACGAAGGCTCGCCATTTTCTATCTTGGCCGAAACTGAGGACCCCTAAGAGCAGGTCGTATTCTAACGGAACCTTGGAGAAGAGGCTGCGGACGTAGCGGGCCTTGGAATCGTACACAGTCTACGCGACTGTAGGTTGCGCCTTCTTAGCTTCGGCTCGAGTAAGAGCATAACCGACCGCCCCAATGCCTGCCACAACGAGTACGACAAAGAGGACAACAGGTACGAGAGAAAGCGCGATTGTGCCTACAAACCATACGGCTCCGAGGACAGTGACGAATGCGCCCCAAGCGAGGATCATTGATCGAGGCGGGGCGTAACGATCATCAGGACCGGTGAATGTGAATGCAGCTATGACAAGCCAGACCCCGAACGCCAAAAAGACAAGCGGAATGCCAGAGAACGGGTTTAGCCCAGCGACCCCGACAACGGAGAGGAGCATTACGGTTCCGAATATTATGAGGAATGCTCCTCCGTTCAGTGGAGCCCATGGAACCCGCGTCATTCTGATCTTGTCGAACTGGCAGGCGTTCCGGTTTATAGTTCTATTGTAATCATCACGATGAGTGCTGGGTATATCGCCAGTTGTCAGACGTGATCGTACGCGTTGTTCTGCTCAAAGTTTCCTGAGCGCATGTCCTGCTCGATCTCTCTCAGCATAAGGATCCTCTTGTAGGTGGGCGGATGCGTCATGAAGAGCTCTGTGGCCTTCCGCCAGTTTGACTTGGCTTCCTGCTCCATAGCAGCTTCTAGCTCTCGCTCGTCGAGGACGCCATCCTTGTCAAGATCATATTTCGACTTCTGCTCCATTATACTCGCAACGTCCTGTTTTGCCTGAGCAGGGTCCTCGATAAAGAAGGCTCGGGCTCCGTGAGGCTGGCCGGGGGCGAGAGACAGGCCGTAAGCGATCTTGGTAAGGGCACTTTCCAGCTCTCGCGGCTGCTGGGTAAGAAATGCAGAATAAGCATCTGCATAACTCTCCCGAAGACGAGTGAGTCGGAGTGCTAGGAGGGTGGTGAGAATATAGACTGCGTAGGCGGCGACCGCGACGATAATCAAGAGTCCAGCGCTGTTATTCTTGTTGCTGCGGCCGCTGTAGCCGCTGGCGATGCCTCCCCAGAGAACAGAGCGGGCGATGAGATACGCGACTAGCGGAATTGCGCTAATCATCGTCACTACGATGAAGTCGCGATGCTTTACATGACCGAGCTCATGCCCTATGACTCCTTCTATCTCGCTCTCATCCAGACGCTGAAGTAGGCCCTGATGGACTGCGAGCGTGGCGCCTTTGCTGGTTCGTCCGAACACGAACGCGTTAGGAGTCGGGTCGGGTGAGACAGCGAGCCGGGGCATCGGAATACCTGCCTTCGAGGCGAGCTGGCTTACCTTCGCTTCAAGCCAACTATTCTCCCCAGGGGCCAAGTAGTGCAAACGACTTGTCGCACGGACGATTACAGGACCGATTAGGTACTGAAGCAGTATTATGAAGAAAGCGCCTACTAGGCCGAGAACTAGTCCTGTGAGAGGGTCTAGGAAGAAGGCGGATATGACGAAGAGGAGGCCGAGGAATATGGCGAAGACTAGAATTATCGTGAAACCCATTGTGCGCTTGAGAGCGCCGAGTCCTGCCAATTCAGCTTCCTTGGTCTAGAGAGCTTAATTCGGCCTTCATTAATTCATTCCTAGAACAATCGGGGAGAGACAGTGGCGGACATTGTTTCGGAAATAGAATGCGAGAATTGTGGCGCGCCTCTCAGTATTAACCCTGGAGAGATCGTTTCGACTTGCCGCTACTGCGGCTATACTGCGGTTGTTGGGGCGGATCAACCGTTCCAGCTAGAACACAGTCTCATCATCAACAATAACAACGCTGCGAGTATCGAAAACGCTCTTCGCGACTGGATGAGGGAGGGATTCATGAAGCCTGGAGATCTCGCGAAGAAGAGCAAGATTTTGACGTTGGAGTTGCGGTATCTTCCATTCTGGTTGGTTCCTGTCCAAGCAGCGAGCAGCTACGAAGGAGTGCTAGAGAGGATTTCACCGCCTTCGCCTAGAAAGGGTGTGATCGACCGAGATTATGATTGGCTAGTATTGGGAAGAAAGGGAGCGCAGTTTCCGACACGGGAGTACAGTATCCCGAATATCGGGAAGATTCCTTTCGATTTCAAGAGAATAGATTCGGGAGCGAACTTCCTCAACAGCGAGATGACTATTGAGGAGGCAGTTCAGCACGCTAGGGATGAGGTCGAGGCGAACCAGAGGTTCTTGGCTAAACAAGAAGTGGACCAAATAACGTCCTTCGATACCGATTTCAAGGTTGATAGGCCGACGTACATTCACGCACCGATCTGGTTCAGCACTTACGAATACAAGGGCCGAAGCTATAACGGGCTTCTGGACGGAAGCTCAGGAGCAGTTCTACGAGCGGACATTCCACAAACAGATTTCAAAATGATCTGAGCGTCTACAAGAAAAACGGATGGTTGGGTATACTGTAGTTTCATGCGTAGAGCATGCGAGCTTGGCTGTAAAGTCAGCTTTCGCTACGAAACGACTTTCGGAGAAGTACACAGTTATGTGTCACGATAATGGTCTATTGGTCATGACCACGAATGCCTGCCTAAACCAATTCTGGGGGGTATCAGCTTCGCCACTCTTGCGTCGCGAGGCGCGATCGCTAAGACCCCCCTCCCCCGTTGAATATCTGGCATCTGCGGGTGATTATGGACGGGTCTCAGGATTCAGGGCGTGGTCTGGGCTTGGATGCCAAGGTGAATCTAGCAGGCGTCAAGAACGATTTGCTAGGAAATCTAGGGAAGAGTTCCTAGAACCGAGATCATGGCCGAAAATGGGCGATTCTGAAAGCTTTCCCTGTCAGCCGAAATTGAGACATTGGTACGAGGCCAGTTATTATCGAACGAAAGGCGGAATCTCAGTTGAGAAATTCGACCGTTGATCCCTGACAAAGCAGTGAAGGTCGAGGCGTACTGTTCCACAGCCAATCTTGGAGCCGGATTCGACGCTTTCGGACTAGCACTCGGCAAATATGCCGACCGAGTTCAGGTCAAAACTGCGAGAACACGAATTGTCAAGATCATGATCCTAGGACCCTACGGCAGGGGGCTGCCGATTTCCCCCGACAAGAATTCTGCTGGTCCCCCAGCCCGAGCATTACTTGATAGGAGCAGACTGGACAACGGTGTTGAGATAACTATCGAGAAGAATATTCCGCCCGGTCTAGGTCTTGGCAGCAGCGGCGCAACGGCCGCAGCATGCACGCACGCAATGAACCACCTCCTAGAGCTCCATCTTCCCCCCGATGAATTGGTCAAGATTGCCAGTCTCGGAGAGGCCGCTTCTTCAGGGTCAGCCCATACAGACAACGTAAGCGCATCCTTGCTCGGGGGATTCGTAATAGCTTACGGGGACCCTTTGAGAACCATCTCCACAAGAGCGCCAGCCAAGCTCTCCGTTGTTGTCGTCTCCCCGAATATTCGGCTTCCAAAAAACAAAACAAGCCTCGCTAGGAAGTTGGTTCCGAAGACGATCGGGGTCAAGGAGGCGGTTCTCAATATCGGACGAGCATCAGCCATCGCCCTAGGCTTTGCAAGAGGAGATATCGAACTGATCGGGAGCGGAATGGAAGATGCAATTGCAGAACCCCGAAGAGAGAAACTTGTCCCGGGCTACAAAATGGTCAAGAAGGCAGCGCTTAGCGCACATGCAAGCGGGGCCGCGATCAGCGGTGCGGGTCCCAGTGTAGTTGCATTCGTCGACAAAACCAAGCAGGACCCCAAGAAGATCGGAAGAGTAATGGTGAAAGAATTCTCGAAGAATAACGTTGAATCCACTTTCTTCGTAACTAGCCCGGCCGGCGGAGCCCGCATCATCAGGGGCAACTAGTCCAATTGTTGCACCACAAGCTCCAGTGCTTCGACTGTCAAAGAGAACCCGCGGCCGGTGAAGCCGGTTTCCGGTGCACGATCTGCGGTGGACTCCTCGAAGTAAAGTTCGATCTCAAGGGAGAGAAGAGACCATATTGGGACCATAGACAACTCTCAGTGTGGAAGTACAGAGAGATTCTCCCGATCGAAAATGAAGAATCTATTGTGAGCCTCGCTGAAGGAGGAACGGGGCTCCATAGGTGCAGGCGCCTTGGACGCCAGCTCGGGCTCCGGAAACTCTATGTCAAGAACGAAGGTGAAAACCCGACTGGCTCTTTCAAAGACCGGGGAATGACAGTTGCAATCTCAAAAGCGAAGGAGCTAGGAAAGAAGAAAGTTCTCTGCGCGTCAACCGGGAACACGGCGGCTTCGCTAGCTGCTTACTCGGCGCGAGCTGGCATGGAATGCATAGTTCTCGTCCCGAAGGGAAAGGTCGCAGGTGGCAAGATGCTCCAAGTTACAATGCATGGAGCCAAGATAATTCAGGTCAAGGGAGACTTTGATCAAGCCTTCGTAACAGCTCTGGAGCTAACGAAACGGAGGAGAGAACTCTACTTGATGAATTCCCTCAACCCATACAGACTCGAAGGACAAAAGACCCTTGCCTTCGAGATCTCTGACCAGCTTGACTCGAAAACACCCGACACTGTAATACTGCCTGTCGGAAATGGAGGCAACATCAGCGCCGCTTGGAAAGGCTTCACCGAGTTCCAACAACTATCGATCGCAAAGACGAGGCCCCGAATGATCGGGATTCAGGCAGAGAAGGCCTCACCGATCGCGAAAGCTGTGAAAAGAAGAGAGAACAAGATTCGCCCAGTTCACAATCCGCAAACAATCGCGACCGCAATCAGGATAGGATCTCCAGTAAACTGGCCAAAAGTCCTCAAGGCCATAAAAGAATCGAAGGGAACTGCCGAAACTGTAACCGATTCTGAAATCCTCGAGGCTCAAAGACAACTTGCAACCCTCGAGGGAATTTTTGTAGAACCAGCAAGCGCAGCCTCCATCGCGGGACTAAAGAAGCTCAAGACGAACAGGAGGGTCGACCCATCGGAAACCATCGTGTGCGTGACGACAGGCCATGGTCTGAAAGACCCCTCGATTCTGAACCGCTTACCCAAATCCCAGACTGGTTACAGTCTCGAAACTAGCGACCAAACTAGTATAGACAACATCGAGCGGGCCCTTTGAGAATCATACTGGCCGGCTTCGGAACTGTCGGGCAAGCGCTCGCCCAGGTTCTACACCAAGACGCAGACCGAATCACCCAAGCCTACGGCTTCCGGCCCCAAATCACCACCATAGTTGACAGCCAAGGATCCTGCTCCGACGACGCAGGCCTCGACATCTCGCTAGTCCTGAAAACTAAGAAGGAATATGGAACGGTAGCCAGGTATCCCAGAAAGGGCCGCCGGAACAATGATAGCGCTCACATCATCACTAACAGTGAAGCGGAGGTTGTTGTTGAAACAACGCCCACCAACTTCAAAGACGCAGAACCCGGGCTCTCCAATATCAAAGCTGCGCTCGCCAACGGAAAGCACGTTGTCACAGCGAACAAGGGCCCTCTGGCACTAGCGATGCCCGCGCTGCTCGAGCTAGCCAATCACCGCAACCGACAGCTTCGTTTTAGCGGAACAGTAGGTGGGGGAACACCATTCCTGGATTTTGCCGCGAAATGCATGCCTGGAGAACGAATCATACGAGTTAGAGGCATCCTCAACGGAACGACAAATTACATCCTTACTAGAATGGAAACTGCCTCCCTAACATTCGAGAAAGCGCTGGCAGAGGCGCAAAGGAAAGGGTATGCGGAAAAGGATCCTACAAATGATGTCGAAGGATTCGATACCGCCGCGAAGATCGTAATAATCGCAAACTGGGTTCTGAAAAAACGGTACAGTCTTCGAGACCTAGACATTACGGGCATCACTAAAATCACACCGCAGAAACTCAAGCAGGCCAAAGCATCAAACGCCAAAGTCAAACTCATCGGCAGGATCGAAGAGTCTTCAGCCTCAGTAGCTCCCGAACAGATCCCTATGGCTGACCCAACATGTGTCC
>Ga0209470_1000141_pt1 | contig 52844 bp, 44 predicted proteins | sample GraSoiAngelo_125_FD_185882 | JGI IMG/M metagenome (GOLD analysis project Ga0209470, IMG submission 185882) | Grasslands soil microbial communities from the Angelo Coastal Reserve, California, USA - 14_0927_05_40cm (SPAdes) (version 2) | ecosystem: Environmental > Terrestrial > Soil > Grasslands ... | reverse complement strand
AAAGATAAAGCGCGTCCATGCCCTGTACCAGGAAGCTTGGCTCAGGGGAGATGCGGGTGGCGTGCGCGCTGTTTTCAGTGATGACTGTGTGCTGCTCCCACCACATGGAGACATCCCGCGAATCGGTCAAAAGGGATTGAACGAATACTGGTTCCCGCCTAATGCTCCGTCAACCCAAATCACAAAACTCGTAGTGACGCCCCAGAGCATCGGCGGCGATGGTCAAATCGCTATGCATGGGGGACGGACGAAGTGGCGTGGACGACAACGCAAAACGGAAAGACAACAAGCGCTTCGCACACCGGCGTCTTCTTAAACGTCCTCCGGAAGCAGGCGGATGGGGAGTGGAAGCTGTCTCACCACATGTGGGATGACGCGATTAGTAAGCGTTGAATTGTTGGGATGACAGAGTGCTGGGCCTGGCCTCCAATTGGCCATGCGGTAGTTCTGTGGCTATGCCTTTCCGTGCCCTTACTGCCGCGGGAAGGTGAATTCGCCGGACGGGTTGCGCTGCTTCAGCGCGGTCACTTTGCCATTCTCCATGACGAACTCATAAATAATATCCCCGAATTGCGGTGTCCGGAACTTGAGCCCCTTGACGGGAATGAGCTTGATGGGAGGTCCGCCCGGGAAAGAAAGAGAAAGACCGGTTCCCGGCTGATAGAGTACTTCAAATTTAACTTTGGTCGGAGTCGCGTATCCGCCAGCCAGCTTTTCGAGCAGCGCCGGGTCCAGCGTCTCGGCCTTGCGCGTGAATACAACTTCCGCCTGATCCAGCGATATCACCGCGCCATCAATGTCGCCTTGCGGATTTGTCCGGAAGTTCACGGAGAACTTGCCGTATTGCTCGTCATCGAGCGTGTCAAAGCGGTCGTAATGAAAGTGGCTCAGCGGAAAATCGAAGGCATGAAAACCGAATTGCAGCGCGTCATTCTTGAGCCCAATTTTAAGAACGCCGTAGGCCGCGTTCTCATAGTCGCCCGCGTAGTCGGCCAGGGCATGAGATGGCTTGGTATTCGGAACGCGATCGCCGCCGGCTTTCGCACGCGCTTCCGTGCCCGCTTTCTTCCCGGCAAGGCGCTGCTGGAGCTGGCGCTGGCTCCACGGCGTCCGGTCCATGCCGAGGAGCCGCTCGTACACGTTGTAGCTGACGATGTTGTAGAGCGGGGCGCTGTGATCGCTGATCACCAGAACGATCACACCAATCTTGTCATTCGGCATGAAGGAAACTTGCGAATGAAACCCGGGAAGGTCGCCGCCGTGATAAGTAAGCAGATGCCCCCGGTAAGCTGCCGTCTGCCGTCCCATGCCGTAAGCCGGATTAAGCAGCTCCCAAAATCCCAGCGCCTCTCCTAAGGTGTTTGGCAAACCAATGGCCGGTTGCAGCGTGGCTTTCAGCACACTCGCCGGCAAAACTTGTTTGCCGTTGTATTTCCCGTCGTTCATCAGCGCGATCAGCCAGTGGGACAGCTCGTCGATATTGGAAATGATGGCTCCCGCCGGAGCGACGCCCTCGGTGTCTTCGTAGTAAGGAATCTTGTACAGCTCGAACGAGTCGCGTTTTTCACGGTACGGAACGCCGTAGTCAGCCTGCTGCGTCATATCGGAGATTGTGAAGCCGGTCGTCTTCATGTCGAGCGGCGTGAAGATTTTCTCGCGCACGAACTGTTCCCAGGTTTTCCCGGACTTCAGTTCGATGATGTTCCCTGCGGCCGCATACATCAGGTTGTTATAGAGGAAGGTCTCCCGCATCGGCTCCTGCGGCTCGAGGTACTTCAGCTTTTCGAAGAGTTCCTTCTTTGTAAAAGGGGACCTGAACCAGATCAAGTCGTGCCGCGTCACTCCGGTGCGGTGCGACAACATGTCGCGAAGCGTAACGTTGCTGTTGAGCTGGTCGTTGTAAAACTGAATCGTTGGAACCGACTCGCGCACCGGCTTGTCCCAAGTAAGTTTTCCCACTTCGACAAGCATGCCCGCGGAAACGGCGGTGAACAGTTTTGAGTTCGAGGCGATCTGGCACAGCGTCGACGGCGTGAAGGGCAGCTTCTTCTCGTAATCGCGATAGCCGTAGCCCTTGGCGAAAACGAGTTTGTCGTTGACAATGATGCCCACGCCGATTCCGGGCGTATTCCAATCTTTCAGGACCTGCTCCATGTAGGAGTCAAAGCCGCTCAGCTTGCTTGTGACGTCCTGCGCTTGCGCACGAGCCGCAGGCCCGCAGACCAACAACAACAAAACCGCGGCGAGCACGATAGCCCTGTAACAACTTAGGTTGGATCGATGTTTGTTTCGTGTGGAACTAACTTTGTTTTGGAAGGACCGGCATTTGGTATCGTGGAACATGAGGCCAAAGTCTCCTCTCAGTATTTTGCGGGGGAAAACGCCGAGCATTGTATAACATGAAGCGATTTGACCCCAATCTTCCGACCGTCTACCATCCTTTCTTCATTCCTTGCCGATGCACAACGAAACCATCGCCCATTACCGCATCCTCCGCCAGCTTGGGAAAGGCGGTATGGGCGTCGTCTACGAAGCCGAAGACACCAAGCTCGGACGCCGCGTCGCCCTGAAATTCCTCCCCGAAGACACGCGCCGTGATCTACAAACTCTCGAACGTTTCCTCCGCGAAGCCCGAGCTGCTTCCGCGCTCAATCATCCCAGCATTTGCACCATTCACGCCATCGAAGAGCAGGATGGCCGCACCTTCATCGCCATGGAGCTGCTCGAAGGCCAAACTCTCGACAAGCTGATCCCCACCGGTTCCCTTCCCATTCCACGCATCATCGACTTCGGCACACAGGTCGCCGACGCTCTCGACGCCGCCCACAAAAAGGGCATCATCCATCGCGACATCAAGCCCGCCAACATTTTCGTTACCGACCGCGGCAGCGTCAAAATCCTGGATTTTGGCCTCGCCAAGCTTCTCCCCGATCATCACGCCGGCCTCGACGGATCGACTCTCGGCGATCCCGAGACTCTTCTCCTCACCAGTCCCGGCACCGCTGTCGGCACCATCTCCTACATGTCTCCCGAACAAGCGCGTGGCGAGGAACTCGACGCTCGGAGCGACCTCTTCTCTCTCGGTGGCGTGCTCTACCAATTGATTACCGGCAAGCTGCCTTTCCCCGGCACCACAAGCGCCGTTGTCTTCGACAACATTCTGCACAGCGCGCCCGTCGCTCCTGTCGCCTTGAATCCAGGCGTCCCGGCTGAGCTGGAGCGCATCCTTAACAAAGCTCTCGAAAAAGATCGCGACGTCCGCTACCAGGTCGCTGCGGAACTGCGCGCTGACCTCAAGCGCCTCCAGCGCGAACTGGACTCCGGCAGAATTGCTCCCGTAACCTCTTCTTCAGCGCGCATTCCCACGCAGTCGTCCACGCCGGCCGTCACGCCCACTGCGCCTCCGCGCGCGCCCTCGAGCAGCTCCATCCTCATCGCCGCCGCTAGCAAGAACAAGTTCGGCACGGGCCTCGTGCTTGGAGCCATCCTTCTGCTACTCGTCGCTGCTGCGTTCGGGGTGTACTCTTTCCTGCCACGCAAAAGAGTCCTGCCTGTCGAACAAATGTCGATTGAAAATCTCACCAACAACGGCCACGTCTTCTTCGCCCGAATCTCTCCCGACGGGAAATACTTGCTCTACGTCCTCGACGAAAACGGCCTGGAGTCCCTTTGGCTGCGGCACATTCCCACGGGCAGCAACACGCAAGTTGTAACGCCTGCCGCCACGCGATACAGCGGCCTCACGTTTTCTCCCGACGGCAATTACATCTATTTCGTCCGCCGCGATGACTCAGAGCAAGCTATCGCTTCCCTCTATGACACCCCCATGCTTGGCGGAACACCGCGGCTGCTCATAAAAGATGTGGACAGCCCCATCTCGTTTTCACCAGATGGCCAGCGCTTCGCCTACTTGCACCAACACGGCGATTCCAAGGTGGCTGACCTCAAGATCGCGCGCCGCGACGGCACTCTCGAGCGCGATCTTTTCCATCATGTCGAGCTTCACGCCGATAATCTGACTCTTGCCTGGTCCCCTGATGGCAAGACGATTGTGATTCCCATCGTCCAGCCCACGCCTCAGGATATTGGCGGGTTCCTCGCCGTGGATGTCGCCAGCGCTTCCATGAAGCAGGTAGCCATCGCTAAGGATCGCCTCTATAACGAGCCCGTTTGGCTTCCGGACATGACCGGCCTCATCGTCTCCGCCGCTACTATGGAAACTGGATTCAGGCGCAGGCAAATTGGGATCGTTTCCTTCCCCGACGGCGCCTTTCATCTCTTGACCACAGACACCAACGACTACTTTCATCCGAGCCTCTCTGCGGATGGCCAATCGATCGCTGCCAATCAGAGCCAGGCAAAATACCAGGTGGAGATTGCACCCGTAGGATCACTCGAGAACTTCAAACCATTGAAATTACCTTCAACTCTGCCTATTCGGAGTTGGGACTTGACCGCCGACGCCCAAGTTCTCCTCATCCAGGGCTCTGACATCCGCATGGTGAATCCATCTGGCGGAGACCGTGTCATTTTCTCCGACTCGAAATACGCGGTGGACCAGGTCGCCTCGTGCGGCCAGGGGCGCTATATCGTCTTTCGAAGCATCGGCCGTTCGGGTGGCGCCGAGGCTAATCTTTGGCGCGTCGATTCAAATGGCACAAACCTTTTGCGTCTTACTTTTGGCGTCAATGACCGAGTGCCGGTCTGTTCCTACGACGGCAAATGGCTGTACTTCATCGACGCTGCTGAAAACCACTTCCTCAAGCGCATTCCCATCGACGGCGGCACGCCCGAAACAATTATCAAGTCCCCCGCCGAACCCTATGACCTTTCTCCCGACGGCAAAACCTTCGCTACATTCGAAGCACGCGAATCGGATCACGCAACTATCCTCATTACTTATTCTGTCGAGGATGGGGAAAAATCGTCGCTCGAATTCGATCCGCGTGCGCTCCCCAGCCTGGTGTTCATGCCTTCCGGTAGGGCGGTCCTCTATGCCGTGCGGGAAAAAGGGGTCGACAATCTGTGGGTGCAGCCATTGGATGGATCGGCGCGGCGCCAGCTAACGCACTTCACTTCGGAAAAAATCGGAGGATACGAGTATTCGAAGGACGGGACACGGCTCGCGGTTGGACGGGGCCACGCCGATTCCGACGCGATCCTGCTGCGCAACATTCCCCATTAAAAAATTTCGCATTGACTTCAATTAGCGCCGCGCGCAGCGCATTTTCAACAACGGATCATTGGATTGTGCCTCCGGGAGGATTTGCCGTCGCCGGCACGTTGTTGCCGGCTCGAGCGAAATAGCCGCGGCGCGCGCGCACCTGGTAGCCCTTATGATCGGGCACCTCGATGCGGATTTTATGGTAGCGGCCATCCATAACGTAGTTCGTGGGAAGGTAGGCGACGGAATATTGGTTGCGCAATTCGTCGCCGATGTCCTGAAACGACTGGTCCAAATCGTCGACGTGATACGGAAAAAACGCGCGGCCTCCGGTTTCCTCGGCGAGTTCCTGCAAAATCTTGTCACCGTCTGTCAGGTGATATTTGCGGTCCGCCAGTTTGCTCGGATCGGTCTGCGAGAGCGAGACCCACTGTGTGCTGGTGCTGATGGTGTAGATGACCACGCTCGTACGCTGCGCCATTTCGATGGCGTCCGCGCGCGTGTGCGTCGATAGATTATCCTCGCCATCGCTGATGAGAATCATTACGCGGCGCACCACGTCCGGCTGATCGCCCGGCGGGCGCGGAGGGTGGCTCAATTCCTTCACGCACGCTTCGTAAATCGCGTCGTAGATTGCAGTGCCGCCGCCCGCGCGGGTCTTGGTGATCTGGTCGCGCAGGGCTCCCGCGTCGCCGGTGAAGGGCTGGACGATTTGCGGCTCATCGTCGAACGTCATCACAAAAGCTTCATCCTTATTGCGCCGCAGCACGCTGAACAGGAAATTGATCGAGGCATCCTGCTCGAACTTGATGCGGTCGCGGATACTGTTGGAAGTGTCCAGGAGCATGCCGATGCGCAGAGGCAGATTGGACTGTTTGCTAAAGTAGCGGATTTCCTGCGGATATTTGTCGTCCCAGATCTTGAAATCGCTCTTTTCGAGTTCCGGTACAAGCTTGTTGCGGCGGTTGAGCACCGTGAAGAGCACATCGACGAGGTTGACGACTGACTTGATGGTTTGATCGCTCTGCTGGGTAGGTTCCTGCTTCGCCGCGGCAGGCTGCGTCGGCTGGGGTGCTTGCGGCTTAGCGTCCGGAGAGGACGACGCTTGGGGCTTCGTGGCTGGTGCCGATTGCTGTGCCCGGTCTGTCAGCGGAAATAACAGCAGCGCCAGCGCCAAAAAGATCGAACTAATGATTCGTCGCATTTGCATCGATTATAGGTATCCCGCCAGCGCGGCGTCAATTCGGCTCTGCGTTTCTCCGGCAGCGTCACAAAGTTTTCTCAAATAATCGCGCAATTCCACCGGCAATCTAGCGCGAACTTCGATCCATGCGCCGGTCCGCGGCTGCGCAAAGCCAAGTTTCACCGCATGCAAGAAATTGCGTCCCAGTGGAGGCAAATCGAGCTTGCCTATCCGCAACTCCCGCGCTGCGCCGTACAGCGTGTCGCCCACCACCGGATGCTTCAGCGCGGCGAAATGCACTCGAATCTGATGCGTGCGTCCGGTGTGGAGTTGGACTTCCACCAGCGTTGTGTTGTCGATCTTTGCGAGCGCTTTCCAATCCGTGCGCGCCTCGCGCGGATTGGCGATGGCCGCACCATGCCACGATTTGCGCTGCGTCGCCATGCGCGTTCGATGAATCGGGTCGCGTCCGATTGCCAGATCAATGCGGCCGCTTTTCTCCGTAAGAACGCCCTGCACCAGCGCGATATACGTCTTCTTGATGGCGCGCTGGCGAAACGCGTCCCCGAGTTTTGCGTGCGCCACGTCGTTCTTGGCCACCAGGATCACGCCCGAAGTCTCCTTGTCCAGACGATGCACGATTCCCGGCCGCAGCGGATCGCTACCCTTTGAAAGCGCTTGCCCTCGCCCAAGAAGCGCGTTGACCAGTGTGCCAGACACGTTTCCCGCCCCGGCGTGAACGGTCATCCCCGCGGCTTTGTTAACGGCGATCACGTCGTCGTCTTCGTAAAGCACCTCCAGCGGAATCGCTTCCGCTTCGGCGCGTGTCGCGGGCCGCGGCTGCGCCCGAACAATGATGAGTTCCCCGCCGTGAAGTTTCTGAGAGGATTTCGCTGCCTTGCCATTGACGAGGATAAGCCCGCCGTCGATAAGTTCCTGTACGCGCGACCGCGACAGTTCCGGGCGATGCGCGGCCACAAACCGGTCCAGCCGCGTTCCGGCGTCCGTATCCACCGCCAGTAGCTCATGCATCTCGGGTTGGGCTCCACGCGGCACAGGCCGATTGTAGCAAGGCTGCGATGAGAGGTACGTCCGATTAGGGAGTGCCAACCTTACTGCTTTGCCGGAACCGCGAGAGGTCCTGTGAAGTAGCCCTTGCGCGTCTTGATGGTGAGGCCTTCGCGCGTGGCGCGGATCTCTACCTTATGATAACTAGCGTTGCGGTTATTGCCGCGGGGCACGTAGGCCAAAGTGTACTCGTGCCTAGCCTCTTCGGTTATTCGGGAGTAGAGCCTTTCCATTGTCGCGCTTTGAACCGCGTAATAGATGTCGCCGCCGGAGTCATTCGCATAATTGACTAGGCGGGAGAATTTTCGCTTGAAGGAGTGTCCGACAGCCAAGCTGTATACGGATATGTTGTCGTGAAGGAGCGCCTCGAGCGTGCCGGGGTACGTGTGATGGTTAAATTGCGGCCCGTTGAGGCCGTCGGAGATGAGAAGGATGATCTTGCGGCGGCTGGCTCCGCGATCATGGAGCAGCTCAGCGGCAGAATGGACGGCGTCGTCGAGAGCCTTGGTTGGGCGGGAACCAAGGTTAGTTGGCGCTGCCAGGGGCGGTTCACCGACTCCGAGTGGATGGCTCGATGGTGGCGTGACGAAGGGGACGGCACCGGAGGTCGAAGGACCGCTATGATCCTGGGCATCCTTCAAATCGGCCCAGAGCTTGTTGAGGTCGGCACTAAATCCATCGCCCGGATAGAACGAGAGATCAAAACGGCAAATGATGGCTTCGTCGCTTGAGCTGATTCCGCCGGTTATGGCGCGCAGAGTGGGAGCCATCTGTGCCGCGTCCTGGGATTTCAGATCGTCGTCGATGAGGACGACCAGCGAGAGCGGAAAGGCTTCGGCAGTGAAAACATCTATGGATTGCTCAACGTTGTCATCGAAAATGCGGAACTCTTCTTTTTGAAGATCAGGAACGAGATTGCCGTGGAGATCTTTGGCCGTGGCAGCGAGCACAACGAGATCGGAATTAACGCTGATTTTGGTTCGGGCTTCGCTTTGCTCGGTGGCGGCCTGTGGTTGCGCTTGGACAGCAGGAATTCTTTGTGTGGACGATTGCCGTGATTGAACAAGAACGGAGCCAGCAGCCACCACCATTGCAAACAGCCTTCTCGGCATAGGAATGGCTCTCAGAACTTAGATCGTACCGGAGATTTTGACGCTGGTTGCTGTAAAAGAGTGGCCAACCAGTGGAGTCTACGTTTGAACTTCTCCCCTTTCTTTTACGCTGTTCCAACCTCACTTTGCACTCAGCAAAAACTCAACTCTCTTCTTTTCAAGCAAATCCGAACTCTTCTGCAAAAACACCGGGGTAGTGGAGGAACGAAGATGCATTTCAGTGCAAGGCCATGGGGATCCAGTAGTGTCGCGCCGTGCCCTTCAGAAGGGGTGCGGCGCGCCCGATTTCAGCGCCGCACCCCTTCCTGCCTGCATATGCAGCCCCGTTACAGGAGCACGTTGAGACTTGCCATCCGCGTCGTACCGTTGTACGAAGCTGAAATGGTGACGGAAGTCGAAACGAGAACGATGGAGGTGTTCACGGTAAAGGTCGCGCTGGTAGCTCCTTCCGGAACAAACACGCTGGAAGGCACGCTGGCTGCGCCGCTGCTGCTGGAGAGGGTAACCGTCGCGCCACCTGCAGGTGCGGGCGCGCTTAACGTGACCTGGCCCGTGGAAGATTGCACGCCGCCGATAACGGTGCTGGGATTCAGCGTCAGCGAGGAAAGCGTGGGCGGTGGGGGAGGCGCGGGATTCACGGTGAGCGAAGCTGTCTTGGTTACGCCCGCGTAGGCCGCGGAGATGGTGACCGTGGTTGACGCCGTGACGGCGCTGGTGTTGACCGTGAACGTCGCGCTCGTGGCTCCAGCCGTGACCGTCACGCTGGAAGGAACTGTAGCTACTGACGTGTCGCTGCTCGAGAGCGCGACTTGCGCTCCACCTGACGGTGCCGGCCCGCTCAGCGTTACCGTGCCCGTGGACGAATCTCCGCCAGTCACAGTCGCAGGACTCAGGGTCAGCGAAGTAAGAGTGGGCGTCGGCGGAGGAGAAGTTGCAGACTGCTCAAAGAGCAACACTGCGGGATTCGGGTCGTTCAGTGAAACCGCTACGAAGGCCGTGGCGGAGATCATGTAAATGACGGCGTTGCCTCCTTCTCCGGAAGCGACGGTCATGGTTCCCCGTCCATTTGCTGACGACGAGGATATGGCGTATGCAGCCTGAAACGCCGCGCCCGAGACTGGTCCGCCGGACGCTCCGATGTCCTCCGTGCCGGTCATATTGCCGGTGGGGCTGGCGCCATCCGCCGCGAACTCACCGGAGAATACTTGAACGCCAAACGACGCTGGCGTAGCCGCCACACCTGCATAATTTCCATTCAGCGCGCTGTTCGTGAACGACATAGCCGCCTGGGGCTCGCCAAAGCCGGAGACCACAGAACTGTCCGTGCTGAAGAGGAAGGCTTGATTCGGACTTACCAGGTAGGCGACCGCGCCATTTGCGACGGCTATAGATGTGCGGCCATTGCTTGCCACACTGTACGTCCCGGATAGTCCGCTGATGGAATTAGAGAGCCCACCGCAATTCTCGTCGAAGATGATGTTGAGGGCGCCGTTGCCGTCAGTTGTGGACAAGCCCGCGAGCGCGTCAGAGGAACGGGCTGATCCGTTTCCGCAAAACGTAAATCCCGTCAGGTAAATCACCATGCCGCCATTTAGCGCAGCGTTGGAGAAACCTCCTGCCGGAATCTGTTGACGCAACACGACACCATTCAGCAACGGCGTGGACGCCGACACCGGGTCCGTCCCCATCACAAATAGCTTTCCTGCGTTCACGAAGTAAAATGCGTAATTCAAACTGAATGGCGATCCCCCGATCGAGAAAGAGAAGTTGAGTGTGCCCCGCCCCGTGGAAGTATCGGACACCGAGTAATTCGCCGAAGAAAATGTCATCGAATAGGTAGTGCCATAGGCGTTGACGTCACCGGCTTCGTTGGTCAAAGCGCCCGCTCCGTTCGAAGTAAAACGCCCGGCAATGGCCGCGCGATTGTTGGCGTCGTCAAACCCAGCGACGCCAAATGCGTAGTCCCCCGAAATGCTTGCGGTGTTGTACGCGGAAGTGTCCGCTTTTTCCATGGTCCCTGAGCCAATCGTTCCGACCCCGCCCGTAGCATCGAACTCGATGAACTGGGCATTGCCGTTGGCCATCATCGCGAAGGCGAGTTTTGCACCGCCGGGAATATTCAGAGTCATCACACCGCGATTGTCGGCACCGATCGCATACGTTCCGGTGAACGCTTGCGCGGCTAGCGCAGCTCCGGGACCAACGCCGTTGGTGTCCAGTTCGCCGTTAGTGATATTGCCGGAACCATCCGCAGTGAATCTTCCCACGGCCCCAAAAACAGATGAGCCACCGCTATTCCCGGTGAACCCGCTGAACGTAAATGCATAATTGCCATTCAACTCCGCATTGTTCACGCCGGAATTGCTTTGGGCTTGAACATTCGCGGCAAAAACCAATGCGAGACACAACAGCAGCAAAGCATTCAGCTTGTGCATCTTTCCTCCGTATGACGGCTGGGCGATTAATTCCGTCGCTGTCAGAACGAACCTACCCATGACTGAAGCGCACAGGTGAGCGTGCTCTTGACATCAGAGTCATGGAAACGGCAGGGACGAGGAGCACCTGAAAATTCACGCGGAAAGTGCTGCGCCTTTCCAAGCGTTTTGGCTCTAGAGTGCGATTACGTTCTTGTTCGCACGCCCTAGACTATTCATCCACCCTTTCTTACTCTCGGCTAGCTTCGAGGCAGCTTGCAGCCGCTCTAGATATGCTTGAGACTGGACGTGAAGGCAATCGGGTGGATGCTGCAAAACTAGGTGGAAGAAACCTGAATGGACGGACGAATCAAAGCAGCTGATTCCATTCAAGTTATCCAGGTAAAGCTGCCGGGGAAGGTTTCGCGCACCAGTGGCCGGAGTATTCGATGATGCGCTTCTGCGTGCGGAATCCGACTACGATGTTTGCGAATTCAAGTGCGGCCCTTCGGACCGACGGCCAAATAATACCTCGAGCAGGATAAGAATGGCGCCAACCGTGATGGCGGAATCCGCGACGTTGAAGGCAGGCCAAGGATTGAAAGTTCGCCAAGGAAGGAAGCGGAGATAAACCTCGATGAAATCGGTGACGGCGCCATGGAGAATGCGGTCGGTGACGTTGCCTGTAGCGCCGCCAAGGAGAAGCGCGAGGCCGGCGGCATGGGCGGCGCTGATGCCGCGGCCGGCGACGAGCAACCAAGTGATGACTGCGATGATGACGAGGGAACCGCAGATAAGGAACAGGCGGAGGGCGGGTGAGGACAGACCAGCGAGAAAACTGAAAGCGATGCCGGGGTTTCGGGAGTCCACCAGATAGAAAAAATTTTGAATGACGGCGTGGGGGAAGCGATCAGCAGGGCGAGATTCGATCCAAGCCTTTGTGGCGCGGTCGAGAAAGACGACAGCGAGCGTGAGCCAGAGGAAACGGAGGCGGGAGAAAAGAGTCATGAAGTAAAGAACGTAAAGGAGATGAAGGAGGTAAAGGAATGACGGGGAGGCGGCGCGCTCCGAGGATGGCACGTTTGAAGAGCAAGCATCATGTCAGCTTACGGCGACGCTGGCTGAACCGTCGTTTTCGATTTCGGCAAGGGCATCGGAGCAGCGCTCGCAGACGGTGGGATAACGAGAGTTTTCGCCGACATGCGTTGAATAATTCCAGCAGCGGTCGCATTTCGCGCCTTCGGCGCGCTCGATTTTGACTGTCAAACCGGGCAAAGTTTCGGCTGGAACGGATGCGGGAATCGCCGATGAATGGACTTCGACCTGGGAAACGATGAAGAGTGCGGGGAGAAGAGACTGCTTTTCTTCAAGCAATTTTTGCAAGCCAGCGGCCTCCGGGCCGGCGTGGAGATGGACTTTTGCTTCGAGGCCGCCGCCGATGGTCTTTGCGGCGCGGGCTTGCTCGAGAGCCACGAGTACGGCGGAACGTACCTGTGCGAGCCGTTCCCATTTTTCCGCAGCGTCTTTGGCGATCCCACACGCGAGAGCGGCGGCTTCAGGAAAGAGCGAGATGTGGACGCTTTCCGGTTCGCCCTGGGATTTCGGGAAATGCTTCCAAATCTCCTCGGAAGTGAAAACAAGGATGGGCGCGGCCAGACGGACCAAAGCGCTGCTGATTTTCCAGACAGCGGTTTGTGCGGAGCGACGCGATTTATTTTTGGGAGCTTTGGTGTATAGGCGGTCCTTCAGCACGTCGAAATAGAAAGCGCTGAGGTCCACAACGCAATAATCGTGGATGGCGTGGTAGACGCGATGGAATTCGTAATTCGCGTACCATTCGCGGCATTTCTTGACGAGCTCAGCGGTACGGTCGAGCATCCAACGATCGATTTCCTCGAGATGATCGTTCGAAAGCGCGTCGCGCGAAGGATTGAAATCGCCAAGGTTGCCGAGAGCAAAGCGGAATGTGTTACGAATCTTGCGATAGGCTTCACTGAGCTGGGTCATCACGCGCTCGCTCATTTTTACGTCGGCTTGGTATTCGACGGAACCGACCCAAAGGCGAAGCAAATCCGCACCCCACTTTTCGCAGATTTCGATGGGATAGAGGGCGTTCCCGAGCGATTTGGACATCGGGCGGCCCTGTTCGTCGAGCGTCCAGCCGTGGGTGACGACGCCACGATAGGGCGAAGCGTCGCGCACGCCGGTCGCAACCAGAAGCGAGCTGTGGAACCAGCCGCGATATTGATCGGGGCCTTCGAGATAGACGTCTGCGGGCCACTCGGCGCCCTTCAGCACGGATAGATTCGAAGAACCTGAATCGAACCAGACGTCGAGAATGTCGTTTTCCTTGCGCCACTTCGTGGAGCCACAAGAACACTTTGTTCCAGCAGGGAGCAATTCTTCAGAGGTATGCTGGTACCAGGCGTCGGCGCCTTCCTTTTCGAACCACTTGACGACACTGCGCAGGGCTTTGAAATCTTCGAGGCGCGTGCCGCAACCTTCACAATAAAAAACGATGATCGGCACGCCCCAGAAGCGCTGGCGTGAGACGCACCAGTCCGGGCGCTTCTCAATCATTTCGTACATGCGGTCTTCGCCCCAGGCGGGGAACCACTTCACCTGGTGAATTTCCTCGAGCGCTTCCTGGCGCAGGGATTTTTCTTTTCCGTGAGCGGCCTGGTCCATTTTAATAAACCACTGCTCCGTGGCGCGGAAAATTACCGGATTGTGGCAGCGCCAGCAGTGCGGATAGCTGTGCTTGTATTCATTATTGCCAAGAAGAGCGCCGCGCTCAGCGAGCAATTTCACGATGATGGGATTGGCGGTGAATACGTCTTTGCTTTTGTATTCGGGCAAACCTTCGAGGTAGAGGCCCTTGTCGTCGAGCGGCGCATAGATCTCCAAGCCGTACTTTTGGCCGGAATAGAAGTCGTCGGCGCCGTGGCCGGGGGCAGTGTGAACGACGCCGCTGCCCTGATCGAGGGTGACGTAATCAGCGAGAATGCCGGGCACTTGAATCGGAAGAAATGGATGCTGAAATTTCATACCATCGAAATCGCGGCCCTTGAAGGTGGCGCGCACGCGAGCTTCCTTGATGCCACATTCGGCTTGCAAAGCGGCGATGCGGTCGGAGGCTAGAAGCAGCGCGCCCTTTTCGGTGTCGACCACGGCGTACTCGAAATCGGGATGAAAGGCCAGAGCGCGATTATGCGGAATGGTCCAGGGGGTGGTGGTCCAGATGACCGCGCTGACGTCGCTTCCAAGTCCTGCAATATCTCCTCGGTGGCCGACGACAACCGCAAATTTCACCCAGATTGAGGGGCTGGTGTGGTCTTCGTATTCGACTTCGGCTTCCGCGAGCGCGGTGCTGTCATAGATGCACCAGTAGACGGGCTTGCGGCCGCGATAGACATAACCCTTTTCCATGAAATCCAGGAACGCGCCGGCAATGGTGGCTTCGTATTCGTGGCTCATCGTCAGATAGGGATCGTTCCAGCGGCCGAAAATGCCGAGGCGCTTGAAATCTTTTTTGTGCTGTTCGACGTAACGGAGCGCGAATTGACGGCACAGCTTGCGGAACTCCGCAGGCGGAACTTTCCCTTTTCCGCCCAGCTCTTTTTCCACCTGGGTCTCAATCGGCAGGCCGTGGCAATCCCAGCCGGGGACGTAGGGCGCATAGTGCCCCGCCATGCTTTTGGTCTTAACGACAAGATCCTTGAGAATTTTGTTGAGGCCGGTGCCGAGATGGATCTCTCCGGTGGGGTACGGCGGGCCGTCGTGCAGAACAAAGAGCGGCTTGCCTTTGCGCGCTTCCAGGATACCTTCGTAGATGTTTCCGTTGTGCCAGGCTTCGAGCTGCCTGGGCTCATTTTGCGGCAGGCCGGCTTTCATCGGGAAGTCCGTTTTCGGCAGGTTCAGCGTTTTCTTGAGTTCGAGTGGTTGGGCCATAATTGAAGCGATTGTAAGTCCCTTCTATGCCGTCCGTTTGTACAGGTGTACGGCGGGAAACATCGGGAAGCAGCGTAACCACGTATGTTACAATGATTGGCAACCGGTGTCAGCCGCCATGGAGCGCGCAACCTTTCCCGGCCAGCGCGAATCATATCGGACAGGCACACCGAATATGGGGAATCTGCGTCTAAACTAAAGAGGTAAACGGTGCCGGGCAAATTTATCAATCTGCTGCCGCCTGAAATCACAAAACCCAGGGTGTCATCCGCGGGCCGCGGTCCTGCCGTTCCGGTCCCGTCCACGGCGGTGCCGAAGTTCACGAAGCCCGAGATTCTAATCCCGGATAATTTCTGGTCGAACCTGAAGCAGTTCCTTACGGAACGGCCGGTCAAAGTGCGCGAGCGCAAGGATGCGCCCTTTACGCAGACAACTTTCGGATCGGGAGTAGCTGGCAACCTGGCGGAATTTTTGCGCCTTCGGCCTGCATCGAGAGGGCGCGTGAACAGCAGGCTAGCAGTAGCATGGGGCGCGAATTTCGGCGGGTTCGGCGACCGAGTCAGGGATTTTTTTTCGCCTCCGAAGCAGCCGCCTCTGCCGCCTGGGATTCGGCCGGTGAAAGTGAAAGACATCTGGTCGAAAGACGAAAACTTTGGCACCAGCCAGATGCTCGCTGTCGTCCTGCACATTGCGGCGATCGGCCTGTTGGTGATTCCAATCTTTACTAATGTACTGCCTGCCTCGACGGAAGCAAAGAACAAGCAGGTTAACGTGACGCCGCTGGACATTTCACCCTACATAGCGAAGCTGCCGGCGGGTAATGACAAGGCTGGCGGCGGTGGCGGTGCAAACAATCACACCTTGACCCCGACTTCCAAGGGGAAACTCCCCAAGTTTCAGTACACGCAGTTCACACCGCCTCAGGCAAAGATTCAGAATCTGAATCCCAAGCTGGCGATGGATCCTTCGCTGCTTGGTCCACCTGATTTGAAAGTGCCGAGCCCGAATATGGCGAACTTCGGTGATCCGCTGGCCAAGAGCGCGACGGACTCGCTCGGGAACGGCAATGGCACCGGTATCGGCAGTGGCTCCGGCGGAGGCCTTGGCCCTGGTGAAGGCGGGGGTACGGGCGGGGGAGTTTTCCGCGCGGGGCTGAACGGCGTCGGCTCGCCGATGTGCATCTACTGCCCACAACCGGAATACTCCGACGAAGCGCGGAAGGCCAAGTACCAGGGAACCGTTTTGCTCGATGTGACGGTTACCGCCGACGGGCGAGTGATCAGCCCGGTGGTAATCAAAGGCCCTGGACTCGGCTTGGAAGAAAAGGCCCTCGCGCAAGTGAAGAATTGGAAAATGCGCCCGGCAGTAGGTCCCAGCGGCAAACCGGTCAATTGCCGCGTGCAGATCGAAGTCACTTTCCACCTCTACTAGCAAGAGCTAGCAGCAAGCTCTTCCGCACAGCCTTCGGGGCGTTTGTATACGCCGTGCTCTTTGTGGCGAGACGCTCTTCACTGAGGTATAACCAAATGGACTTTTTGCGGGCAACCAATCTGCCGCGCTGTGCTTCTCAACACGCGTTCGCAGCCCGCCTCGTCGAGGAGTGCGTCCAAATTTTGAGGCGGGCGCGGAAGCCTGCCCATGCGCGATTCCTTCGTGCGTTCCTTGCTTTCCTCGGTGAGTTCTAGCGACAACGTAGTTCAACGGATCCGCGAAAACTTTCATGATGCCCTGGCTCGGGGGAAGTGGAAAATGAGTTCCGCGAACGGCGCGCCATTGCATCTTTTGCATTTTGATAGATCGGCGCATTCGAGCCGCGCGCAGGGAATATCTCTTCTAACGCATTCGGCAGTAATCCTGGTGCTGGCGGCGCTTGCCGTGCATCCATTCAGGCCCGAGAAACCCAAGGAAAATGACGCTACGAAAGTCCTGAGAGGTCTTACGTTTCCGTCGCACTTGTTTGCGCCGAGCACCAGTCGCGCTGATCCAGGAAGCGGCAGTGGAGGGGGCCGAGTGATGATTCCCGCGACGGCTGGAAATTTTGCAGCGCTCGCTTCCATTCAGATCGTCCGGCCATCGCTCCCACAAACAGGAAGAACAAATGCCCGTGGCGCCCACAATATTCGATCCGAACGCATCGCCTACCCTGACCGCGGTTAGCAAAATCGGCTTGCCGTGGATGACGGAGGAAACGAACTCACCGGGACCGGGCGATTCCGATACGATCGGCAGCCGTGATGGGAAGACTATGGGAGATGGCCCGCGCGATGGACCCGGCGGGCTAGGCGAATCGCAATCGAGATACCGGGGCGGCGTTACGCTACCCAGCTGCGCGGATTGCCCCGACCCGCAATACACCGACGAGGCGCGGGAAGCCAAGCTACAAGGCAGAGTGGTACTGCGCGTTCTCGTCGGTGCTGACGGGCGAGCCTCGCAAGTCCGAATCGTCCAAGGAATCGGGCTGGGGCTTGACGAGCGCGCGGAACAGGCCATTCGCGGCTGGAAATTTGTGCCAGCGCATGATGGGGCGCGCCACCCCGTGCCAGCCTGGGTCACCGCCGAAGCGGTCTTCCGCCTGTTCTAGACAGTTCTTCTGCAACGGAATAGCATTTTTTTGACGTGCCTTACGACTTCGCCGAAAACGAGTTTGAACTTGAGGCAGAGACGTCCTCCGCACGCGGTGGCGGCCCGCCGCGCAAGTTGACAGGGGTTGGCGTCCTGGATCCGCCGTTTCCACCCAAAAGGCCATTTGGTCCCATTCCGGCGGTTCCCTCTTCGCTACTCTTCCGCATCGTCGCGGCATTGCTGATTGCGGGCATCGCGGCCATGATATTTTTGATGGTCTTTGCCAGGCACTAGCCGAGTTATGAGAATTGCAAAGTCCGCTCTGCCTCTGTTGTTTCTGCTCGCAATTTCTTCGTCTCCTCAACAGCTGAAATCCTTTCGGGAACTTCAATGGAAATATCCACACGTCCGAACTGCGTCTAAGGAAAAAGATGAAGTTTTGAAGAAGAGATTCGAAGAAAAGGCGGTCACCTATCCCCCACGCGCGATTTTGCTGCGGGCCTTCAAACAAGAAGGCATTCTGGATCTTTGGGCAGCTGGCGCGTCAGACAAGCCTTACGTGCTCGTGCACGAGTATCGAATTTGCGCTTCGTCGGGATCGCTGGGGCCCAAGCGCCGCTTTGGCGACGAACAGGTGCCGGAAGGCTTTTACGAGTTGGATTGCTTCAATCCCCAGAGCAATTTCTTCTTGAGCCTGCATATCAATTATCCGAACGCTTCCGACCGCATCCTTGGTTCACATCAAAATCCAGGTGGAGATATTTTTCTTCACGGCGACTGCGCGTCGATCGGCTGCATTCCCATCACGGACGATGGCATCAAGGAGGTCTATTGGCTCTCGGTTCTTGTCCACGACCAAAATCAACAACACTTGCCGATTGAGATCTACCCTGCCAGGCTTACGGACGAGGGCCTCAAATCCCTGGCGGCAACTCACGCTAATCAGGCATTGTTGATTGCTTTCTGGAGCAATCTGAAACAAGGCTACGATTTCTTCGAAAAGAACCATCGCCCCCCGCGTATCAAGAGCCGTGCCGACGGCATGTACGTTTTCTCCTCGTTTTAGCCGCTCGGTTCTAGAAATTCAGCAGTTGTCGTGGGCAACAAGCGATCGTAGACCCTAATTCTTGCGCGTCTCCGTCCGAAGGAACATACTCCCGGGAAGAACTCCAGTCGGGAGGCCGGCATGCTTGAAACGAGGCGCGTGTTTATCCTGGCAATGGCCGGAGTGGCCGGCTTTCTGGCAGCGAAGGAAGGCTGGTTGTTCGCTCAATATCCGCCGACTCCACCTCCACCACCGCAGCCGGCGGAGACTCCTAACCCGGCGGAGATGCACTCAAACCCACAGGCCATGGCTGCGGCAAAACGGGTTCGCATGCAGCAAGACGAGAAAGAATTCCGCGAAGGGGTCTTTCGATTTCCTCAGTTGTCTGGGGAGTTGCGCGAAGAAGTTCAGAAGACTGCAACCACCGAAGTGCTCTCGGTCCGTATGGTCAAGAAAACTGAGGAAATCGAAAAGCTCGCCAAGCTCCTCAAAAATAAAGCCAAAGGGGGATAACCGAGCCTGGGTCTCGGGAAAGAACATTTTGAGCTCCAGGTTTAGGATACTAGCTGCGGAAGTTCTGCCTTTTGCTTTTGCAATTCTGTTACGATTTTGACATGGCAAAAAGAGACGTCTTCACTGTGGCGATTGCTCTGTGCGCTTTTATAGTCACGAGCGGAGCAAGGGCACAAAGCGATACAGGAGGGCTGGAATTCGTCGCGCGCATCAACCCGACGGCGGCGCGTCCGGAGCCGGTGCGCCAATTCACGTTCTATGTCCTCACCAAAAGCTACTCGGAGATCGTGAAGGAATTGGAAGAGAAGGACCCGGTACCGCCGCGCGATCAGTTTATTGACGGCCTCAAAGTCTCGCCGGAGCTGCGGACATGGCTCAAGGCGCATGACACGCTCGATCTCACGGAACCAGACCTCGACAAACTGCTTACGCCGGACGACATCCTCAACACCCCGGAATTCCTCCTGGCGTACCAGCGGACGAACAGCGGCGGGGTAACAAGCGGCTTCCCCCAACCAAAGTTCTCTGAGGTGGACAAGACGGAGCACCCGGAGAAATACAACAAATTGAAACAAGACTACTTTACAGCCCTCAAGAAATTCATTCGGAACCGGCCCGAGACCATTTCGGGAGTCGAGCTGGAGCTCGACGGGGTCAATCCCCAGAAAAAATGGGACGTCCTGCAAAATGACCGACGCAGGCGCGTTCAACGTATTGCACCGAATGTTGCGCAAATCAAATTTCTCGCGGCCAAGGTGGATACGGATCTCGAAGGACGCGCCACAATCTCGGGACTTGCGCCGGGCGATTATTGGATCAGCACGCTAAACCTGGACGCTGACTCTGGAGACATGCGTGTGCGCTGGGATGTTCCCGTAAGAATTGAACGCGGCAAGGCCATCCGAGTCGAGCTTTCCAATTTGAACTCCATCGACGCGCGCGGTTCCATTCCCTAGCGCCGTCATGGGGACGCCGCTCCACTGGATTGCGTTCAATCTTTTCATCGCCGTCGCGATCGCGATGGACCTCCGCATCTTCCACCGCCGCCCGCACAAGATCGAAATTCGTGAGGCGGCGCTTGCCAGTTTCGGGTGGATCGCAGTCTCCGTCCTCTTTGGATTTGGAGTGCTCTATTTTTATGGGGAGCAGCTGGCCCTGGAATTTTTTACCGGCTATCTGATCGAAAAAGCCCTCAGTGTCGACAACCTGTTTCTTTTCCTGGTGATTTTTCGCGCGTTTGCGGTGGATGAGAATCTGCAGCACCGCCTTCTGGAATGGGGGGTGGTCGGGGCGCTGGTCATGCGCGGAGCGATGATCGCGCTGGGTGCGGAATTGATCGAACATTTTTCCTGGGTGATGTATTTGCTGGGGGCGTTCCTGGTTTATGCCGGCCTGCGCATGCTCTTCTTTCACAAAGGGGATTTTCATCCGGAACAAAGCAGGATCGTCCGCTTCGCCGGGCGGCACCTTCGAATTAGCCATGAATATCACGGCGAACGTTTTTTTGTTCGTAATGCAGGCCGGTTGTTTGCGACGCCGCTATTTCTGGTCCTGCTTGTCGTGGAGATTACGGACGTCACGCTGGCGGTGGACTCCATCCCCGCGGTCTTCGGCATCACACGCGACCCTTTCATTGTGTACACGTCGAACGTGCTCGCGATTCTGGGCCTGCGGGCGCTGTACTTTCTGCTGGCGGGAGTCATTGACCGTTTACGTTTCCTGGATGAAGGATTGGCGGTCGTTCTGGTTTTTATCGGCGGAAAAATGATCGGCGAGCGGTGGGTGCATATCCCCGTTACAGTGTCTCTTGGCGTTGTGGGGGGAGTGCTGCTGATTGCTCTGGTAGCGTCGCTGCTGATTCCGGCAAAGAAACAAAGGTGAGACTCATTCTTCCTCAAACATCAGCTCATCGACATAACACCACATCCAGTTTTCGCCGGGCTCCTGCGACCGGACAATGGGATGCTTCGTGGCATGAAAATGCTTTGTGGCGTGCTTGTTCTTGGAGGAGTCGCAGCAGCCGACATGGCCGCAGCTCAAACACAGGCGGAGATGCACCCAGCTGTCGCCCATCTTCAGACATTCTTCGCAGCCCTTGGTTTTTGGCTTTACGCTCTTGATCACATCGAGATGAGTACAGTTTTCGGCCATGCTGGTCTCCCGGAGAATCACAACGTCGCTTGAATGGGAATTCGCACCTGGAACCGGGTGTCTCCCGGAACGGACTTTACGCTGATGAGCCCGCGCATTTTTTTTACAATGCGATGGACTACGTCAAGGCCGAGGCCGCTTCCCTCGCCCACACCCTTAGTTGTAAAAAACGGCTCAAAGATGCGGGATTGCACTTCGGGAGGGATGCCCGGCCCGTCGTCGGCGATCTCCACAAGCACATACTCATTTTCGCGCACGGCACGCACGAGGAGCTTACCTTTTTCTTTCATGGCATCGGCGGCGTTGTCGATAAGATTTGTCCACACTTGATTCAGCTCGCTGCCGTAGGCCATCACCTTCGGCAAGTCGGGGGCAAATTCGCGGATAACCACAATGCCGCGCTTCAGCTTGTGATGCATGATGATGAGCGTCGTTTCCAGGCTGTTCTTGATGTCCACTTCCTGAAGCGGCGCCTGGTCCATGTAGGAATACTCTTTGATCGCTTTGATGAGATCAGAAATGCGCGCGGTGCTGTGATCGAGTTCGGCGGCGATGCGCTCCATTTCGAGGAGGGTAGCGAAGCGCGTGAGCTCGGGGCCAAGCGAAGTTCCGGCGGCGCCCGCAAACCTTTCCAATTGCGCGTCGGTCAGGTTTGCATCGGCCAGAAGCGGCGCAAGTTTCCAGGCATCGGCAACGCCTCGTCCCTCCAGCCAGGATTGAATCGCTTCTTCGCGCTCGACGCGGGCGAACTCATCTTTGTTTTCAGCGGGTATCAGCGCGGCACGAATTTCTTCTTCGCGTTGAGCCAACAAGCCACAATCTTCCGGACCCAAGCGCGAACTGCGGCCAGCAACGCGCAGGCGTTCCAAACAATCGCGAAGGGAGGCAGCGGAGCGGCGGGCTGCGGCGGACGGGTTGTTCAATTCGTGCGCGAGGCCCGCGGAGAGCTTGCCAAGCGCAGCGAGCTTCTCTCGTTGCTGCTCTTCCCTGGTGACGTTCCGGACGCGGTCGGTCAGAAGGCCGACGAGACGCTGTGAAAGCTCGGGCATCCGCTGAAATAGTTCGGGAAACTTAGCGGCCGGAAACGTCAGGGCGCGAACCGGCATTACAGCACGCCCGGTCACGCTAACGGTTTTCATTCGGGAGAAAGGCAGGACGCCTGTTACATCCCCGGCATGGGCAGTAAAGACCGGGCCGTCCTGAGGGCCGTTCTCGCGCCGGGCTCGGAATTCACCCTCCAGGATCACCAGCATGGTGTCCGCCGGAGAGCCTTCCTTAACTATGACTCCGCCTACTTCGACACGGCGCTCCTCCGTTTGCGCGACAAACCATTCGAGATCGGCTTGCGGCTGGTCCGCGAACGGCGGAATTTTCCTCAATTCCCCGATCAAGGCTTCCATCCGTGCTTGATCGAGCGCTTCGCTCATTGGACTTTCGCCAAATACTGGTGCATAAACTGCACGACTACTGCGCCTTCTCCCACCCCAGAAGCGACGCGCTTTACAGAACCGTGGCGCACATCGCCTACGACAAAAATCCCCGGCACATTGGTTTCAAGCAAACCCGGGTCACGATCGAGCGTCCAGGACGCCGGTCTCTTCCCGTTGCGAAGGAGGTCAGGACCGGAAAGAACAAAACCACGCTCATCGCGATCAATCGAGGCGCCAAGCCATTCCGTCCGCGGCTGCGCGCCGATGAAAATAAACAGGCTTGAGGCCGGCAGTTTCTTTCTTTCTCCCGAAGGAGAACACTCCACGGTGATCCCCGTGAGCCGCGATTCTCCTTCCACTTCAACAACACTTGCCCGCGACCACACCTCAATGTTGGCAGTCTTTTCGATTTGCTCGATCAAGTAGTGGGACATTGTCGCGGCAAGGGACACTCCGCGAACCAGCATGACCACCTTCTCGGCAAACTTCGAAAAGTGCATGGCGGCCTGGCCGGCGGAATTCGCGCCACCAATGATGTACACCGTTTCGCCTTTGCAGGCCATCGCTTCGGAGGTTCCTCCGCCGTAATACACGCCAGCGCCCTGCAAGTGATCAATCCCCGGAACCTCCAAAGTTCTCCACTGAACGCCCATCGCCAGGAGGAGCGCGTGGCAGGAGAGCTCTGAACCATCGGCGAGTTTCAAAAACCGGTAGGGGCCCTCGACACGAATGCCAACCGCTTCCTGCGGCGCGATAATTTCAACGCCGAAACGCCGGGCCTGAGCTACAGCACGGCGGGCAAGGTCGAGGCCAGTGAGTCCGGAAGGAAAGCCGAGATAGTTCTCGATTCGAGAACTCAGGCCGGCTTGGCCTCCTGGCGCTTCGCGTTCGACGATTACCGTGCGCAAGCCTTCGCTCGCGCCGTAGACAGCGGCGGCAAGCCCGGCGGGACCACCGCCGACAATGGCAAGATCGTAGAAGTTGGTTTGGGCGTGTGTGCGAAGCCCGATTTTATCCGCAACAGCGGGCAAAGGGGGCTCCGGAAGCCGCGTCCCGTCGGGAAACAGAATCAATGGAAGTTTCTCGGCCTCCGGCCCCAGGGAATCAATCAGGTCGCGCACTTCGGGGTCGGACTGAGCCAACTCCACGTCAATCCATTGATAGGGCACCTGATTGCGCGCGAGGAATTCGCGCAGCTCATAGGAGCGGTTTGACCAGCGCGTGCCAAGGACGCGGATGCCTTCATAAGGCGGGCGAAACGTCGCGGTCCAGTCATGCAGCAGGTCGTCGAGAGCGGGAAAGAGCTTTTCCTCGGGCGGATCCCACGGCTTCATCAAATAATAATGGACGCGGGCTTCGTTAATGGCGTCGATGGCAGCATTGGTGTCCGCATAGGCAGTGAGCAGGGCGCGCTTGGCCAGCGGGTGCATCTCCATGGCTTCGGCAAGGAAATTCACGCCGTCCATCTGAGGCATGCGCTGGTCCGCGAGCAGCAGGGCCACGGGGTTGTTGCGAGTTTTCAGTTCCCGCAAAGTGGCAAGGCCGGCGCTTCCCGAATTTGCGCGCATGACGCGATAGCGGTCGGCATACCGGCTCCGCAGATCACGTTCAATGGCCCGCAGGACTTCCGGGTCGTCATCTACCGTCAACAAGACTGGTTTTGGCATATTCCTCAGATGCGGCGCACCTGGTTTTCGATGCGTCTTTAAGAAGGAGGCTGCCTGGCTTCAGCTTCTTTTCGTGCCGCCCTCAAGCTACAATCCCGATGGTTCCATGTCCAGTCCTCTCATTGAATCCATCGCGGACCTCTCGTCCGCAGAGGAACCCAAACGGCTCGCGGCTGCGAGTAATATCTATCGCCTGGGCCGGGCGACGGCTGGCTCTGCCATCTCTGATTGGTGGGCCGACGGCGAACTGTCCGCGTTGCTGCATGGACCGAATCCCGCCATAACCGTTGGACTGGCGGTGCAGCGCGACACTTTTGGACATATTCGAGTTGCGAACGGCACGCCGAGGCTCGCTGGCGTGCCCCCAGATCAGGATGCCGAGGAATTCGAGCTTGATTTCGTTGGAGGGATATCCCTGGACATTCTCACCACTCGGGAGCCGGGAGGTACGGGCGCCATTGCAAAATATCTGGCCAGGTTTGGAGAAGGCATCCAGCAGGTGGAGTATCGCTGCGCCAATGTGGAGCGCGCCACACAAGTCCTGAAGGAAAAATTCAGACTCGCTCCTGTATATCCTGAAACTCGGGCCGGGGCGGATGCGACGCGGGTCAACTTTTTCCTTGTCCCCTCTCCGGATGGCGGTAAGGTGCTCATCGAACTCTATGAATTGCAGTCTCGCGGATAGAGGCTCGAATTCACTGATCTCTACCGGATTGCAGGTTTTGTCTTATCCGCTATTTCCTGCCAAGCTCGCAAGACTTCGGCGACTGTCCACGCCTGCGCGATGCAGCCGCGCGGAGTGAAGGGAGCATCGCCATCGAAAATCTCGCTTAACGTGCCGAGGCCGCCGGCCTGAATCTGGCGACCCAAGGGGTCGAGAAAACGCAGGGCCGTTTCGCGATCTTGGTAGACGCGGTAGTGCGCGAGGGCGAAAGGGCCGAGCAACCAGCCCCAGACTGTTCCTTGATGATAGACGGCGTCACGATCGTGCGGGCTGCCTTCGTAACGGCCGGAATATCCGGGTTCGCCAGGCGCGAGACTGCGCAACCCGTGCGAGGTCAAGAGGTATCGCGCGCAAACATCGACGACTCTCTTCTGCTGTTCAGGGTTGAGCGGACTGACCGGCAAGGAAACGGCGAAAATCTGATTGGGCCGAAGCGAGGCGTCATTTCCGATGCCAGGGGAATCGATGACATCGAAACAACAATTGCGTTCTGCGTTCCAGAACCTCTGAAAACTTTTTTTGGCTTTGGCAGCATTTCTTTCGTAAGCATCGCTAGGTTTCGCGAGCACCCGTGCAAACCCACCCATCGTTTCGAGCGCGTTGATCCACAGCGCATTAATCTCCACGGGCTTTCCTGCGCGAGGCGTCACGACCCAGTCGCCGATTTTCGCGTCCATCCAAGTGAGTTGAACTCCGGGGCCACCGGCAGAGAGAAGCCCGTCGGCCAGGTCGACATGGATGTTGTAACGGGTGCCAGCGATGTGCGCCTCAATCATGCTTGCGAGAACCGGGAAAAGTTTTTGGAGCGTCATGGCATCGCGCGTCGCTTCGAAATATTGCCGAATGGATTCGAAATACCAGAGCGTAGCGTCGACAGTGTTGTATTCCGGCTTGCCGCCTCCGTCGGGGAAATTGTTGGGGAGCATGCCTCCATCGACATAGCGCGAGAAGGCCATAAGGATTTGGCGGGCAACGCTGGCGCGGCCGGTCGCAAGCGTGAGTCCCGGGAGTGCAATCATGGCGTCGCGGCCCCACTCGCCGAACCAGTGATAGCCGGCGATGACGCTATGGCCGTCCGGCTCCTCGGGAAGGCCGCGTCTTACGATGAATTGATCGGCAGCGAGGATGAGCTGCCAAAACCATGAGGGAGCTTCCGCCGCAAAGGCCTCGTTTTTCGCTTGCCATTCCTGGAAAAGCTTTACATCGTGATTGGCGCGCTCCGCTCGTGCGGTTTCGCCATCAAACGAAGCCACTGCCTCCGTGCTCGCTACAAGAGTGACGCTGGAACCCACTTCCAATTTTGCGCGGAACAACCCAGCAAAAAGACGATCTTCACGGTCCTCCAGGCCGCGCGCAGTTTCTTCGGCGAAATTACACCCGAGGTACCACTCGTGGCGCGGTTCGCACTTTGGCGCAGAACTTTTGAGATAAAAAGGAGTTGCGCCGTCAAATGCTTCAACCCTGATCCCCTGCTCCAAGGGAGTGATCTTCATGCGCCAGTTGCCGGCGTGGGTCAAGGAGTGGAAGTCGCGATAATTCACAAGTGCTTTCATTTCTATTTCGAGGGCCGCGCCTCCACGGAGGAGCGTGTAGGTAATAAAAGTAGTGTTTTCGCCCTGGCGCATCCAAACGCGCTTCTCCAGCAGCGCATCGGCTAGCGCGTAAGTCCAAACCGGCATTGAGGCTTCCAGGTGAAAATCCTCCAAGAGGAAGAAGCCTTTCGGATCGACAGCGCCACTGGCCCAACGGTGCGTGGCGAGGGAGAAACTTGTTCCACCATAGTGGACAATTTCGTCGATGGCGGAGACCAGCTGTGTTCGGCCGACAGGCGGCCGCAGGGCGGCGACGAGTAGCCCGTGGTAGCGGCGAGTCTGGCTACCGGCGATGGTGCCGGACGCATATCCGCCGATTCCATTCGTAACTAGCCACTCACGCGATTCGGCGGCGGTAAGATCGCCACAAATTTCGCGTCCAAACTGAATTTCCGCTTGTTCTGACACCGGCCGCTCCCTGGTCGCCACGGCCCGGCAGTGCGGGCCTCTCTTGTTCCGCTTCGTCTCTATAATGAATGCTTCAGCGATTCACGATGCAGGCCCCATTGATGATCGGCAATCGACGGCGATCGCTCTAATGCAAGCACGGGTACGGACCGGAGCTGCAACAGCTTACTCGCCACTCTGTTCGATCAGTTTTGCGACGAGACCGGTCCAGCCGGTTTGATGGCTGGCGCCGATTCCGGCTCCGTTGTCGCCGTGAAAATATTCGTAGAAAAGAATAAGGTCGCGCCAGTGGGGATCGCTCTGAAAAAGCTCAGCCGTGCCAGCCACAGGCCGGCGTCCCGTCGAATCACAGAGAAAAATGCGAATAAGCCGCCGGGAAATTTCCGCGGCTACTTGCCAAAGATCGGATTCGGTGCGGGAACGCGTGGGGCACTCCACTTTGAAATCCTCGCCATAGTAATGGTGATACTTCTGGAGCGACTCAACGAGCAGATAGTTGACCGGAAACCATATGGGCCCGCGCCAGTTTGAATTTCCCCCAAAAAGGCCAGTGGTGGATTCGGCGGGCTCGTAGTCAACGCGGTTGGTATTTCCGTTGACGTGAACTTCGTAAGGATGGTCCTGGTGGTAGCGCGAAAGAGCGCGAACGCCGTAAGGAGAAAGAAATTCCGTCTCGTCCAGCATGCGGCTGAGCACGCGCTTGAGTTGTTTGCGGTTCACGAGGGAGAGGAGCCGGCGCACGCCGCGCGCGGAACGCTGCGTCATTTCGATGTGTTCGGGTACATCCGAATGATTGTCAATGAACCATTGCATGCGTCGCTTGAAGCCGGGGAGGCGATCGACGATTTCAGGCTCGAGCGTCTCGACGGCAAAAAGCGGAATTAGTCCGACCATGGAACGGATTTTCAGGAAGTGTTCTTCGCCGTTGGGGAGCTTTAATACGTCGTAAAAAAAACCGTCAGCGTCATCCCAAAGCGACTGCCCGCCGAGGCCAAAATCGTTCATGGCGCGGGCAATGTAAATGAAATGCTCGAAAAACTTGCTGGCGACATCTTCATAAGCGGGATCTTCCTTCGCGAGCTCAAGAGCAATCGCCAGCATGTTCAGGCAGTACATGCCCATCCAACTGGTGCCGTCCGACTGTTCGAGGTGACCTCCGGTGGGAAGAGGTGCCGAACGGTCAAAGACGCCGATGTTATCGAGTCCCAAAAAGCCGCCTTGAAAAATATTCGCGCCGTCGGGATCCTTACGGTTCACCCACCAAGTAAAATTCAAGAGCAGCTTGTGAAACACTTTTTCCAGGAAACAACGGTCGGCCACGCCGCGCATGCGCCGCTCGATCTTGTAGACGCGCCACGCAGCCCAGGCATGAACAGGAGGGTTAACGTCGCTGAAGGCCCATTCGTAGGCGGGGAGTTGGCCGTTTGGGTGCATGTACCATTCGCGCAAAAGAAGGATGAGCTGATCTTTGGCGAAATCGGGATCGAGAAGTGCCAGGGGAATGCAGTGGAACGCCAAGTCCCACGCGGCAAACCACGGATACTCCCACTTATCCGGCATGGATAGAATGTCGTCGTTGTAAAGATGCGTCCAATCCTTGTTGCGGCCGTTCCAGCGTTCTGCCGGTGGCGGAGGGCCAGCGGGATCACCTTCGAGCCAAGTACGCACATCGTAATGATAAAACTGCTTGGACCAAAGCATTCCTGAAAAGGATTGTCGCATCACGGCCTTTGCGTCGTCGGAGAGATCTTTAGGAATCTTTGCAGCATAAAATTCTTCAGCTTCTTTTTGGCGTGTGGCGAAAAGCCCGTCGAACCCGACTTCAAAATCATTGGTGGCGGGCACCCCTTCGGCACGCTCGGCGTGTCCGGGCGACGTGATGGCGCCAACTATTCTGGAACTGAGGTCAATCCCGCTAAGAGGTTCGATATCGGTGAGCCGCAACTTGAGCGTAACCGACTGGCCGGAATCAAGCTGCAAAGGGTAGTGCGCGGCCAATTTCGTTCCCATCTGCTCGCGATTGACCGCGGCCTTGTTGCTACGAATCAGATACTCGTGGATAGCGTCTTTCACGTAAGGTGAGCGATTTTTTCCGCCGAATAGAAGCGCATTGTTCGTTTCATTCTCGGTGAACAGCAGCTCAGGCTGACCGGCGCACAACAGCCAGCGCTTGCCGTACTGCCAGTGTTGCAATTCCGCGCAGGCGCTTCCAGGTAGGGAAGTGGCTTTTCGCAAGACTGGACGACGAAGGTCCTGGCCCCAGGACCACGTGTTTCGAAACCAGAGCTGCGGAAGGATGTGCAGTGCGGCAGCTTCCGGCCCGCGATTTACGGCCGTGATTCGAATAAGGATGTCCTCGACGTCGGCTTTGGCGTATTCAACAAAAAGGTCGAAGTAACGGCTTTCGCGGAAAACACCGGTATCGAGCAACTCGAACTCCGGCTGGCTGCGTCCGCGGCGCTGGCTCTCTTCAAGCAGAGTTTCATACGGAAACTCGGCTTGCGGATATTTGTAGAGCATACGCATGTAACTGTGAGTGGGCGTCGAATCAAGGTAAAAGTAATACTCCTTCACGTCTTCACCATGATTGCCCTGATTTCCGGTGAGGCCGAAGAGCCGCTCTTTCAAAATGGGATCGCGTCCATTCCATAGCGCCAACGCGAAGCACATCATTTGATGACGGTCGCTGATCCCGCCGATGCCGTCTTCTCCCCAGCGGTAGGCGCGGGAACGCGCGTGGTCGTGCGGAAAAAATTCCCAGGCTGTGCCGCCGGGGCTGTAATCCTCGCGGACCGTTCCCCACTGCCGCTCAGAGAGATAGGGCCCCCAACGCTTCCAATGCTTCTTGCGGATGCGCGCCTCTTCGAGCCGGTGGTCTTCAGTCGTCTGGATTCGTGGCATCGTCGGATGGCCCTCGCAAAAAGTTTCAGGCTATAGTCGCATTTCTAATGAGAAACAGCAGTGTCGGCGTCGGTACGCGTGACCGTTCCGACAAGACGTGGAAGCACCAGGTTTATGAATACAAAGAGGCGGTGTCGACACAAAACCCCGCCAAGTCAGTGATGCAATCGACCGGCCCTTGGACCACGAATCGACGATGGTAGAGCAACAGGGCGCGCAATCCGGCAAGTTCTTCTCCACCGCCCGCCCTGCCGGGACCTCCGTGCAAGCAACTCGGCACGACGTTGCCGTGGCCCGTGTGCTGCGCACCAACGGCCGAATTGACAGCCAAGACTCTTCCATGGAGATCGCCGATGCCCAGAATAGTTTCACGAATGAAACTCGGGTCGTTGGAAAAAACGGAGGCCACGAGTGAACCTAAGCCCCGGCGAGTAAGTGCAATGAGATCTTCCAGATCGTCATAAGGAACAAGAGTCGCAACCGGGCCGAAAACCTCCAGGTCATGAACATGTTTTGCATCGAGTCCATTCTTGCACGACAAGAGGGCAGGCTGTACAAAGCTGGATTCTTTGACATCGGCATCCAGCGGCTGGAAATTCTTGTCACCCCCAAACAGGGCCTCGCATTCCTCTTTCAGCTTGGCAAGTCCTTCCAGGCAAGAAGTCTGTTGTGCCTGTTCACTACCGGCCCCACGCGGGCCTCAGGATTGCGGGGATTACCCACTTTCATGGGGCTCAAGCCTGCCGTGACAGCATCGCCAAAGGTTTTAAGCTGCCCGCGCGGAACCATGATCCGCCGAATCGTGGTGCATTTCTGGCCCGCTTTCAGTGTCATCTCGCGCACCACTTCCTTCCCAAGGAGGTCAAATAGATCCGTGTCAGGAGCGCAATCAGGCCCAAGGATTGCGGAATTGATGCTGTCCGCCTCAATGTTCACTCGAACGGAACGGCGCAGGATGTTGTCGTCAAACCGAATACGCGCGGCGGTATCCGCAGAACCAGTAAACGAAACGATGTCCTCTTCGCGAACGTGACCCAGCAAATCGCGGGCAGATCCGCAGATGATTGAAATCGCTCCGGGCGGCAAGATATCTGCTTTCACGATGTCTTCCACCATCCGATGCGTCAGCCAAGCTGTGGGGGAAGCGGGTTTCACGACGATGGGGACACCAGACAGCAGCGCTGGCGCAGCCTTTTCGCAGAGTCCCCAAGCCGGAAAGTTAAATGCATTGATGAAGACGGCCGCGCCCTTCGCAGGCATCAGCAAATGCTGCCCGGCAAACGCATTGCTCTTCGACAGCGAAACTGCGGCGCCTTCCTTTAACATTTTCCCGTCTGCCAGTGCTCTTCCGATTTTCGCATAATACTCCGGCGAAGAGCAGGTCCGCCGTAAGTGCGTGCAAATGCGAGAGCCTCTGCAAGATTAATGCCCTGCGAAGATATCCTCGCCAGTTCCTGTCCGGTGACTGGATCAGTGAGAGCTTCCCCGGGGCTAGTACCTTCGCTCCACTGACCTTTCACGTAGTTAGGCAGCTTCATCGGAGGGCCTCCATTGAATTCTGAATCTTAGCCATGACTTGAGGAGCGAAATCCACAATGCAGGGAGCCTTGTTGAACTCGGAATGATACTGCATATCTGATTGATTCGTGCAATGTCTCGTCGGCATCTATCGACTTCCCACGACGACATAGATAACATATTTATTTTCAATATTTTGAGTGAATAGCTGTTCTGACCAGTTAGCCGAAAGAATGTACAGGGTGAGACCCAATATCTTGACACCTTCGCCTTCGTATGTATTATAATGCATGTCTGGCTGATGAACATTCCTACGAGCTCGAATCCCAAGGTTGCCAGTCTACACCGGCCGACATCGCTTCACGATGGGGACTTCCTTCTTTTCCTTGGCAAGCGAGTTCGTCAACTGCGCAACCTTCGCGGCATGACTCGCAAGACGGTAGCACGAGAATCAGACGTGTCGGAACGTCACCTAGCGCAGCTGGAGGCGGGAGAAGGAAACGTCTCGATCGTGTTGCTGAGCAGGATTGCCGCCGCTCTGAACGTTTCACTTGTCGAGTTATTTGCGCTTGAAGCGGATGAGCCCGCTGAAAAACAGATGATCCGGCGATTCCTGGAACGCCTTCCCAATCACCGCCTCGGAGAGGTCGTGTTCCGGCTAATGCGCGATTTCAGCCCTGGCGAGGAAGTGCGCCGCAAGCGCATCGCGCTAATTGGGCTGCGCGGAGCCGGCAAGTCTACCCTGGGATCGAAACTGGCGCTTGAACTGTGCGTCCCCTTCATCGAGGTGGATGGAGAGATCGAGAAGCACACGGGAATGCCTCTCGGGGAGATATTCTCCCTCTATGGACAATCCGGTTATCGGGCGATCGAGCGGCGCGCTCTCGCGAAGGTCCTCAGTGAGCATGACTGCGCGGTGCTCTCAGTCGGCGGGGGCATAGTTTCTGAAAAAGAAACCTTTGACTATCTGCTCTCCCATTGCTACACGATTTGGATCAAGGCGCAGCCCGAGGAGCACATGTCGCGCGTGCTTGAGCAAGGAGATTTGCGGGCAATGTCCGGGAATGACCAGGCAATGGAAGACTTGCGGCGGATACTCGAAGCGCGGGAACCGCTCTACCGGCAAGCAGACATGGAGTTCGACACTTCAGGCAGTTCCGTGGAAGCGAGTTTTTCTAGATTGAAAACTACATTGCACGCGAATTTGCAGTAGGAGGGTCTCGTGGACGTTGTCGCGACTCAAGAATCACACGCGAAGCAAGAGGCGGTTGACTTTCAAGTCGATCCTTCGCGATACAAACATTGGCGTCTCGCGTTTGACGGCCCAGTAGCCACGCTGACGATGGATGTCGCCGAAGACGGTGGAATCCGCCCGGGATACAAACTGAAATTGAATTCCTACGATCTCGGCGTGGATATCGAGCTGCATGATGCGCTTCAGCGCATTCGATTTGAACATCCGGAGATTCGTTCGGTCATCATCACTAGCGCGAAGAACCGCATTTTTTGTTCTGGGGCCAACATTTATATGCTCGGGTTGTCCTCGCACGCGTGGAAAGTGAATTTTTGCAAATTCACGAATGAAACGCGGAATGGCATCGAAGACGCGAGCACGCATTCCGGACTGAAGTTTATAGCCGCCTGCAATGGAACGACGGCCGGCGGCGGTTACGAGCTGGCGCTGGCTTGCGATGAAATCATTCTTGTGGACGACCGCTCATCTGCAGTCAGTCTGCCGGAACTTCCGTTGCTGGGCGTTTTGCCAGGAACGGGCGGATTGACACGGGTGACCGATAAGCGCAAGGTGCGCCGCGACCATGCCGATATATTCTGCACCAACCCGGATGGCGTGCGGGGTCAACGCGCAAAAGAGTGGCGGCTGGTCGATGACACCGTCAAGCCACAGCAGTTTGCGGAACACGTCAAACAACGCGCTCGGAAGCTTGCTGAAGAGAGCGACCGCCCTGCCGGAGCAAATGGCGTGGCTTTGACGCCGCTGAAACGTACGGTCGATGAAGCCGGCCTGCACTACGGATACGTCGATGTGCAATGCAATCGAGAAGCGCGCACAGCAACTCTCACGGTCCGCGCGCCAGAATCCGTTACGGATCTTACCTTCGAAAAGGTTATTGGAGCCGGTGCGAATTGGTGGCCGCTGCAGATGGCGCGTGAACTTGATGACGCCATTCTGACTTTGCGCGCAGGCGAACTGGATTTGGGACTTTGGATTTTCAAAACTACCGGAAACCCGGACGCCGTTCTCGCCATCGACGAATTCATTCTGAATCACCAGCACAATTGGTTCGTTCGCGAGGTGCTGGGAATGATGCGCCGAACGTTTGCGCGCATCGACGTTACGTCCCGTTCCATTTACGCCATCTTAGAGCCTGGGTCCTGCGTTGCCGGCACGTTGCTCGAATTGGCGCTCGCAGCCGACCGCATCTACATGCGCGATACGCTGGAGGATGGGAATGCCCCGAGCATGGCACTTTCGAATATGAATTTCGGGCCGCTGCCGATGGTAAACAAGCTTTCTAGGTTGGCAGCGCGATTCTACAGTGACGAGGCGCAGATGGAGACGTTGCGCGGTGCAATTGGAAAGAAGCTTTCCGCGCGGGAGGCGCTCGACGCGGGCCTGGTAACCTCCGCGCCGGATGATCTTGACTGGGAAGACGAAATTCGCCAGGCCATTGAATCGCGTGCCGCGCAATCGCCCGACGCCCTGACCGGACTCGAAGCAAATCTGCGATTTGGACCGGCGGAAACCCTTGAGACGCGGATTTTCGGTCGGCTTTCTGCATGGCAAAACTGGATATTCAACCGCCCAAACGCCGTCGGCACGAATGGAGCGCTGAAGGTATATGGGACGGGAGCGCCAGTGAAATTCACCTGGGAAAGAGTGTGATGAATGGGTTTGAGTCTGGCGTCTTGGGGGAATCACGATGATTAACTACACGGAAAAAATTCCGAACAATGTCGATTTGGGCAGAGACCGCATCCTGCAGCGCGCCCTCGAGCATTGGCAGCCCGCGTACATGGGCTGGTGGTACGACATGGGCCCGAACGAGAGCCACAACTATGAGGTATATCTGCGCACGGCCATCAGCGTAGAGCCAGACGGCTGGGCGCAATTCGGCTATGTGAAGATGCCGGAATATCGTTGGGGAATTTTCTTGCAGCCGCGCGATGAGAAACGCGAAGTGAATTTCGGAATTCACAAAGGGCAGCTGGCTTGGCAGGAAGTGCCGGGCGAGTACCGCTCGACCCTGCGCCGTGTCATCGTTACGCAGGGAGACACTGAACCTGCTTCGGTGGAACAACAGCGCATGCTGGGAGCAAGTTGCCCCTCAATGTACGACTTGCGGAACATTTTCCAGGTAAACGTCGAAGAGGGTCGCCACCTGTGGGCTATGGTGTACTTGCTGCACCGCTACTTCGGCCGCGATGGCCGCGAGGAAGCCGAATCTTTGCTTGCGCGGCGATCTGGTGATGCTGATAATCCGCGCATTCTTGGCGCTTTCAACGAACCCACGCCGGACTGGCTGGCCTTCTATATGTTCACATTTTTTACCGATCGCGACGGCAAGTTCCAGCTTTGCGCGCTGGCGGAATCCGGCTTTGATCCGCTGGCCCGTACTTGCCGGTTCATGCTCACAGAGGAAGCCCATCACATGTTTGTCGGGGAGACGGGAGTCGGCCGCATTATCCAGCGGACTTGTGAAGCAATGAAGGAACACAAGGTCGAAGATCCCTCCGACGTGCGTGCGCTGGGAGTCATCGATCTGCCGACGATTCAGAGATACTTGAATTTTCACTACAGCGTGACCCTTGATCTCTACGGGTCTGACGTCTCCTCCAATGCCGCGAACTATTTCACCAGCGGCCTGAAAGGACGCTTCCGCGAAACCAAACTGGACGACGATCACATGTTGACGGATGCGGAATACCCCGTCTCTGAAGTTATAGGCGGAAAAATCATCACCAAAAACGTTCCGGCCTTGACCGCTTTGAACGAACGTCTACGCGATGACTACATCGAGGAGATCGCCGATGGAGTCGGACGGTGGCAACGGATTATCGATAATGCTGGCATTCCATTCCGATTGACCTTGCCACACAAAGGCTTTCATCGCGCGATCGGCAATTTCGCCGGCCACTCTATAAGCACTGATGGAGAAGTTCTGAGCGAAGAAGCATGGAAAAACCACGAATCCGAATGGCTGCCGAATTCCAAGGATTATGGATACGTCCAATCGCTGATGAGCGGACGGGTTGTCGAGCCGGGCAAGTTTGCAAATTGGATTGCACCACCGGCACGCGGGATAAACAATCAACCCTTGAATTTTGAGTACGTCCGATTCAACTAGTCCACACGAGACTAGATGCAAGCTTCAGCAAAGGGCGGTGATCCCTGCAGCCGATCATAGACATTCACGTCCACATCATGCCTTATCACATGATGAAGCCGTCCGCCCACGAGTTGATGAAGCATGGCCGCAGGGACTACGCCGATGTTGAAAGGTATTGCGCCGATCCGAATGCCTTTCTCGCATTTCTGGATACTTTGGGAGTGCAACGCGCGGGGCTGATCAACTATGTCGCGCCGCAAATTATTGGATTCACTCCGGAGGTGAACGATTGGAGCGCGAAATATTGTAGCGCGGCGCCAGATCGTCTCATTGCATTCGGGGGAGTGCTGCCGGGAACAGTTCCAGATCCGGGCGCGGAAGTGGACCGTCTCGCCAAGCTTGGGATTCGAGCGATCAAGATGCATCCTTCGCATCAAGTCCTTTCGCCCAATGATTACATCGACGGCAATCCCGGCCTTGGGGCGGTTTACGAGCGAGCTCAAGCAAACGGCATGCCGATCATGATTCATACCGGGACTTCTATTTTCCCGGGCGCAAGAAACCTGCATGCGCAACCGATGCTGTGCGATGACGTGTGCATCGACTATCCGAATCTCGTGGTCATTCTTGCGCACGGCGGCAGACCCCTGTGGATGAATGAGGCGTTTTTCCTGGTGCGCCGCCACAAAAACATGTACATGGATATTTCCGGGATCCCACCTCAGAAATTGATGGAATACTTTCCGCGAATCGAAGACGTGGCAGATAAAGTCTTGTGGGGCACCGATTGGCCCGGGCCTGGCGTCCCGGCAATCCAGGGAAACATTGAAAAGTTCAATGCTCTGCCGATTGGTGCCGTGGCGAAGCGGAAGATTTTGTACGACAATGCGGCGCGGCTGTTTCCGCGATGAGTGTCGGTTCGAGTGCATATTGCATGATAAACCTCACTTTGTTGGCTTATACTGAACAGTTGTTCTCTTTCTGAACAATCGTTCAGATTCCTTTGACAAATATGGCCTCAACGGCGAGAATTGAGGGGTGCTTCGTGCCTGGACAACTTCTGGGCGGGTAAGTGAACGATGAAGCCGATTTATAGCCAAGCAAGCAAAAGAAACGGCCATCTCAAGCGACGCTACCTTGCGAGGCGCCTGGAAATCTTGCGCGCCGCGGGAAGAGAATTCCGCGTGCGCGGGTTTGCAGAGACGGGCATGCGCGATATTGCGGCCGCCGCGGCGCTTTCCCCGGCAAATCTTTACAATTACTTCCGCGGCAAACACGACATTCTCTTTTTTTGTCAGGACAATTCCCTGGATCGCATGATCGCCGCGCTTGAAAAGTCCCGCCGAATGAGGTCAAGCGCGACAACCAAGCTGCGCATGGTGATCGTGTCGCATTTGAGATGTGTCCTCGACGAAGTCGAAGGTTCCGCCGCGCATCTTTTGACCACGACGCTGCCGCCACGACAGCAACGCAATCTCGTAGCAAAGCGCGACAAGTATGAAGCAGGCGTCCGGAATCTGATCGTCGCGGGCATGCGTTCGGGTGAATTCGCGCCCTGCGACCCCGCGTTGGCTGTGCGCGCCATTCTCGGAAGTCTGAATTGGAGCGTGCAGTGGTTCAACCCAGAGGGACCGCTAACGTCAGCAGAAATTGCGCAGACGTTTGCGGAATATTTGATCCGAGGCCTTCTTGCCAAGCCCGATGCTTTTCAGCGGCTTTCTACCGAGAGGGAGGCGAATCGCTCTCTCAAGGGGCTTGCTTCTCAGCAGGCCAGCGTGCGCATCAACCAGGGACTTCTTTCGCAAGGTGATTGACCGTGACCACACTTCCCATCGAATCGCAAAAGACCTCGCAGATACGTTTCACGCTGAATGGTGAAGAAACGGATGTTTCCTTCGCGCCGTACAAGACTCTATTAGAGGTCCTGCGCGAGGATCTCGGTCACACAGGCACCAAGCATGGATGTGAACTCGGGGAATGCGGCGCTTGCGCCATTCTTCTAGACGGCAAACCCGTGCTTTCTTGTCTCGTGTTGGCGCTTGAGTGTGGCGGAAAGCAAGTCTTGACTGTGGAAGGCCTCGGGGAAGACGGACACCTTCATCCTTTGCAAGACGCTTTTGCCGATCTTGGAGCCGCGCAATGCGGATATTGTACGCCGGCAATCTTGGTAACGGTGAAAGCTTTGCTGGATCAAAATCCTCGCCCGACGCGGGATCAGATCCGCGAAGCGATTTCCGGCAACCTATGCCGGTGTACCGGATATCTTCAGATTTTCGAAGCCGTCGAGACCGCGGTGCTGAAGATTACTGAGCAAGATAGTTCTGCAACCTGATTCTACGGGGCGGGCGCGGATAGTCCACCGGGAGGGAGCATGCGGAAGGTAAGGGATTCACAAACAACGCGCGTTGACTCTCCCAAGGCCAACAGGAATCACCTTCGTGTGATCGGTTTCCCTCGCCGCCGAGTCGACGCCCGCGCAAAAGTCACCGGCCAAACGCGCTTCGCCGATGATATTTTCCTGCCCCGCATGGCCTATTGTAAGTTGCTGCGTTCTCCCCATCCTCACGCCCGTATCAGAAAAATCGACACCTCGCGCGCTGCCGCTCACCCAGGAGTGTATCTGGTATTAACGGGAAAAGACGTTCCCATCCAGTACGGAATCCTTCCCGTTAGCCAGGACGAGCAAGCTCTTTGCGTCGATCACGTGCGGCATGTTGGGGATCCCGTTGCTGCGGTTATCGCGCGCGAAGAGCTAACAGCCTTCGAAGCGCTCGATTTGATCGATGTCGACTATGAAATCCTGACGACCATCTCCGATCCTGAAGAAGCTCTCGCGACTCCTGAGCCGCGCATCCACGAATACGGCGAGGAAGGGAACATTCACAAACTCGTGGCGCTTGAGTTTGGAAACGTGGAACAAGGCTTTGCAGAAGCGGACGAGATTTTCGAGGACACTTTTTTCTTCCAGGGAAACACCCATCTCGCCATCGAGCAGCATGCTTCAGTCGCTGTCAAGGATCCGGAAGGAAAGCTGACCATTTGGTCCAGCACGCAGACACCCCATTATCTACATCGGGCTCTGGCTAAAGTGCTGGAAATGCCGGCCGCGCATATTCGCGTGATTGCCACGCCCAACGGCGGTGGTTTCGGTGGGAAAAGCGATCCGTTCAATCACGAAATCGTCGTGGCCAAGGCCGCCCTCGTGCTCGATCGGCCCGTCAAAGTTTGTCTCACGCGTGAAGAAGTCTTCTATTGCCATCGTGGCAGGCATCCCATCCTGATGAAATTTAAAACGGGCGTGAAAAAAGATGGCGCGATTACCGGAATGCATCTCCAGACGTTGATTGACGGGGGCGCCTACGGCTCGTACGGAGTTGCCAGCACCTTTTACGCTGGCGCGCTGCAAACTACTACCTATCACGTCCCGCGCTATCGTTATCAAGGTTGCCGCGCTTTCACGAATAAACCGCCTTGCGGACCGAAGCGTGGACATGGCACTCCGCAGCCGCGCTTCGGACAAGAAGTGCAGCTAGACAAAATCGCCGAGAAACTCAAGATTGATCCTGCGGATCTGCGCCTTCGCATCGTGGAATCCCCAAACACCGTGACAGCGAATTTCTTTCGCCTTGGAACTGTCAATCTCGCCGAGTGCATTCGCCGCATCGTTAAGGTTTCCGACTGGAAAGAAAAATTCCGCAAACTCCCTGAGGGCCGCGGCGTGGGCTTGGCTTGCTCCGCTTATCTGACCGGCGCGGGACTCCCTATCTACTGGAACAAGATGCCGCACTCCGGAGTTCAGCTGAAATTTGACCGAAGCGGCGGCGTCAGTATTTTCTGTGGCGCGACGGAGATCGGGCAAGGTTCAGACGATGTTCTTGCTGGAATCGTTGCCGAGGTTCTGGGCATCGACACATTCGACATTCGGCTTTTCACCGGTGACACCGACCTGGGCCCCGTTGACTTGGGTTCGTATTCGAGCCGCGTCACGCTTATGGCAGGAAACGCAGCGTTGCAGGCTGCGGAACGCGGTAGAGCAATCATTGCCGACGCCATTGCGGAAAAACTCGACGTACCGAAAGAACGACTGTGCTTTGCCGGCAAGCGCGTATTCGATTCCGCCGCACCGGAAGAAGGCGTCTCCTTTCAAGAAGCTGTTTGTATCGCGGAAGTTCGCTTTGGCACGATTGGTACAGTAGGCTCTTATACGCCGCCGAAATCTCCCGCGCTATACAAAGGGGGCGGCGTAGGGCCGTCTCCCACCTACTCTTACTCCGCAGCCGTTGTCGAAGTCGAAGTAAACCCGGTGACGGGATGGGTCACCGTTCCAAAGATCTGGATCGCGCACGACATTGGTCGCGCCCTAAATCCCACGCTCGCGCGCGGCCAGGTCGAAGGCAGCGTTTACATGGGACTCGGTGAAGCACTGATGGAGGAGCAGGAATTCCGCCGTCTTCCGAAGAAACTCTCTCATGCCTTGGTGCACAAGTTCCCTTCGATTCTCGAATACAAGAGCCCGACCTCGCTGGACATGCCCGAAGTGATCACCGAGCTGATTGAAGAGCCTGATCCTCACGGCCCCTTTGGCGCAAAGGAAGTTGGCCAGGGTCCGCTTCTGCCAATCATGCCGGCGGTCGCAAACGCCGTGTATGACGCTGTCGGAGTGCGCATCGATGAAATCCCGATCACGCCGGAAAAAATTATGAAGGCCCTTGCCGAAAAGAAAGCGGGCCGCGATCCGCGTTTCGGCCCCAGCCATTTTCCACACATCAATTGGCCGGAAGCCCTCCGCGTTCCTCCACCATGGGAAGGCGGCGATGGCAACGCGGTGAACGACGTTCGGCGCGGAAAATCACGTCAGGAGAAGGAAAAGGTGCTCGCGCCATGATGCGCTTGCCTCTATTCGACTTCCGCGCGCCGCGCACGCTCGAAGAAGCTGCGCGCATTCTGGACGGTGAGCGAGCAAACGCTATGCCGCTCGCCGGTGGCACAGACCTGCTCCCCAACATGAAACGGCGGCAACAGGTTCCACGCATGCTCATGAGCCTGAGTCACATTGAAAGCCTAAACAGAGTAATGTTGAACGATTCCGGACTACGGCTTGGCGCTTGCCTCATACTCTCCGAGATCGCGGCGGACCCGCGCTTTCGAAATGGATTTACAGCGTTGGCGCAAGCGGCTTCCCTTGTGGCTACTCCACAGATTCGCAACATGGCAACGCTCGGCGGCAATATTTGCCTCGATACGCGCTGCAATTACTACGATCAAAGCTACGAGTGGAGAAAATCCATCAATTTCTGCCTGAAGAAAGACGGCGCCACCTGTTGGGTCGCCCCCGGAAGCTCGAAGTGCATGGCGGTTTCTTCCACAGACACCGGCCCGGCGCTGATGGCGCTCGGGGCACGAGTGCGGCTGGTGTCGCGCTCCGGAGAGCGCGAAGTCCTGCTTTCCGATTTGTATAATAATGATGGGATCGACTATATCAAGCGCAAGCCGGACGAAATCCTGGCAGAAGTTTTGCTCGATTCTTTGCACGGATGGAAGAGCACTTATTGGAAATTGCGGCGCCGGGGCTCTTTCGACTTTCCGGTTCTATCCGTCGCGGCGGCTGTGCGCCTCTCCAGAAATAACACGGTCGAAGACGCGCGCATCATCGTGGGCTCGGCAGCCTGCCGTCCACTGGCCGCTACGGAAGCGGCCAAATCACTGGCAGGTCGCTCCTTAGACCGGCAGGCCATCGAGGAAGCCGCGACGCTTGCGGCTCGAATCGCCAAGCCGCTCGACAACACCGACTTTGACATGACCTGGCGCAAGAGAGTCACCGCGGAGTTCGTGACCTACGCACTGCGCGAGTTACGCGGCGATGATGTGCGGGCCGAGCGCGAGAGTTTCACCCGATACGCTTTCGAATAGTTCATTTCAGTTTTCGATCAACACCGCAATTCCCTGCCCACCACGTTTCGCGCGGCCTGCGGAGAGCCCATCGTCCTCCATCGCTAGCCCGTGGACTACACCCAGCAATTCCCCTCTGACAACTCAGCGTCTTTTTATGATTCTTAAAGAACCTGATATCCTCCAAGCTCTTTGTGGTTGGCAATGAAACGAGAGCAGCACGCCCCGACGGGGCCCCGGACGAGAACAGATATGACCTCGCAACGAGGGTTTTATGGTTGGAAGATGGTTTTCATTCTTTGGCTTTTGGATTTCCTCAACATGGGATTTCCGCTTTACGGTGGAGCGGTCATCAATACGTACATGCTCAAGGAAATCCCCATGAGTCGCAGCGCCTTCGGCCTGGGGTTTACGGTTCTAAACCTGTTCGTCGGCATTCCATCCTTTCTTGTGGGAGCATCCATTGTTCGCTGGGGCATTCGCAAAACTTTCGGCATTGGCTCTGCACTGATTCTTGCTGGGGCCCTGTGGCTTTCTCTTATTACCTCCAAGCCCTGGCATTATTGGGTGGGATTCGGGGTGCTCGCAGCCATGGGAATTAGTTTCGGGACCATCATTCCTGCAGCTACGGCGATCACGCGATGGTTCAGCCGTTATCGCGGAAGGACCATGGCGGTGACGCTGTCAGCCTCGGGATTTGCTGGTTTTTTCGTTGCGCCAGCGATCAATCGCATTCTCGCCGGAAATGGAGGAAATTGGCGGCAAGCGTGGGCGATTGTGGCAGGGATTTCTGTTTTGTCTGCGGTTGTCGCGTTTCTTTTTGTGAGAGAACGTCCCGAAGACCTGGGCCAAGCGGTGGATGGCGGGCCGGGCGGGGAGCCATTGGCGAAGTCGGCCGCCGCAACTGCCCGGGTCACAAAATTTGTATGGGAGCCTCAACAAGCCTACAGCACACGCGCGTACTGGATGATTCTCATTGGCGCGATCGCCTGCCAATTCCCGTTTTTCTTCTTTACTGCACATTGGCTGCTGCACTTGAAAGGAGCTGGCATTCGTCCGGCAGATGCTGCATTTGCCATGGGCCTTTTCACGCTAGGGGCCGTGTTCGGCCGGTTGATTGGCGGATGGCTGATGGACGATATGGAAGGGCGCTACGCGTTCATGCTGGGTTTCTGCTGTTATTTCCTGGGGTCCATCCTTGCGGTTCGAGTTTCTCCGGAGGCGTTGTGGATCGCTTACAGCGCCGCAATTCTTTACGGCGCGGGGTTTGGATGGACGTTTATTTGCTTCAATACCGTCACGGGTCACTATTACGGACCCCTGGCTTTTCCGAAGGTGAGCGGAATGATACTGGTCCTCGCGGCTCTCTTTTGCTCGCCGGCAGGTTACTTGGGCGGGAAACTATTTGACCTGTTCCACAGCTATAAGATTGCGTTCGAGATTAACTCAGCTTTGGCCGCGACCGGAATCGTGGCTCTCTTTTTCGCGAGAATGCCGGAGCCGCCAAAGTAAGCATTTAGATTCATTGGTAAGAAACGGCACGCCATTGTGGAGATATCCGCCCGTCAAACACAACCGGCCGAAACACGATCGCTTAAATAATGACGCCATCTAGGTTCTAGTACCAATCGAAAAAATACTTGCGCGAGAACTGCTTCGCCAATACAATCCGACAGTGCTGCATTAAGTAAGAGCTTACTTGCAGCAAAGAGTCTGGTTGTTTCGCTCGAAAGCGGCACGACAACCAATTAAGTTGTTCTCCAGGAAGCCCTCAGGCCCTTCAATCCCTGGCAACCCAGCCATAATTTATTTGGAAGAATTAATGAAAGAGTACACTCTTCATTGGAAGGCAGCATTTTAAAGTCCGCAGTATAATTGTACGGTAATTACTTAATATACTATCGGGAGATGTAATCGACATGAGAACGACTCCAAATTCCGTCTGGAAAGTGTCTGACTCTGCGCGCTCCACTTACACTCAGGATGGTGCCGTGATACTGGATATTCAAAAGGGTTTGTGCTACAGCCTGAACGTTGTAGCAGCCAAGGCTTGGAGCGCCCTTGAGTCACACCAGGGGGGCTCTACCTTTCAAGATCTGATCGATTCCCTGCGCAAACAGTTCGACGCTCCCCGCGAAAGGCTGGAAGCTGATATCGCCGAGCACCTCGAAAAACTCGAGAAGGCGGGGTTGGTTCATCGGAGCGCTTCGCAACGTACTCCCCCGCCATCGTAATTTCTGACAGCCGCCTGATCGATTTGCTCCTGCAATCGAAATGAACGCCCGGCGCGGGTATCCCCTATTTATTGAACGGACTTTCTGGCTTGGACTCTTCTCAACTATGGTAGTGAAACCTAGGAGGCAAGGTTGATGATTTACGAAAGACCTTTTGTTCAGAGTTGGGGAACAGTGCGTGCGTTTCTCGAGCAATTCTTCCCAAGACAATTCATGCCGCGGATAAGCTCGGTTAGCAATGACTGGCGTGTACAGAAACTCATAAATTTGATCGATAGCGATCCTGCAAGTATTCGGTGGAATCTCGACCAAATCTGTAAGCAGCTCCAACTATGCATGTCAGGTCGCCAGGCACGCCGCCTCTTCAAGACTCATACCGGCATAGGCATCAAGCAATATGCAAAGAAAAAGCGTCTTGAAATGGCGGCGCAACAGTTACGAGCGACGGAGGCACCCGTCAAAGCGATTGCAGTGGACGCTGGATACAGGCATGTCGGCAACTTCACCAGAAGCTTCCTGAAACATTTCCGCGTGAGTCCGGTCGAATTCAGGAGGATTTGGCGCCGAAGCGACGTCACCGCATGAAGAACAGCATACGTAGCTCGCGCCAATCATACCGCCCTCAGTGGTCCGTGCGAACTTAGCGGCTTTCAAGCTGCGTAGCCCAGAATTAGCTCAGTCAACGATCCAAGGGCACGGAGAATTCTTTGAATCCGACTTTTAAGACGCAGGCAAAGTGGTTCATTCGTCAAATGCAACCGCTTTTGCCTACTTATTCCCTCAGTGTCCTGTTGGTTGTTCTGAGCAGCCTGATGTTTCTTCTCGATCCCTTGCTCATGAAGTGGCTGATTGACCGCGTTCTTCCCAAAAAGGACTTTCGCCTCTTGACCTTTGCAGCTTGTGGATTCTTCGGCCTGTACGTTTTCCGGCTCAGTTTTTTTACTTTGGCGCAACTCGTAAACTTTCGCACGATTCAGAAACTGGTGTTGCGGATGCGCCTCAGCATCCTGCAACAGATGAACCTCCTCTCTGCGGATTACCACGAAACCACTCCGGTTGGGGAGAGACTCTATCGTTTGGAACAAGATGTCGATCAGGTCGCCGAAGTAGGATCGAATCTAGTTCCGTTTGTTCTGCAAACGGCCTTCAAGGCCGTCTTCGTCATGGGCACCATGTTTACGCTCGATCCGCGGCTGACCATGATGGTTCTCCCGCTGATGCCTCTTTTCTTTGTTTTTCGCAAGAAGTTTGAAAGGCCCTTGCGCCGGGCCTCGGATGCGGTCCAGGAAAAGGCCGCCAAGGAAAACAGTTTTCTTCAAGAGCATCTCTCGTCCGTCGTCCAAGTCCAACTCCTGCACCAGGAGAAGAGTCAAACCGAAGGTTTTCTGGAACGCGCTAATGAACGCATGAAAGCACTGAATCACCGGGAACTGGTCGAGGTTCTGTTCAGCGCCTGCTACATGGGAATCATTGCTTTGGGCACCATCGCGATTCTTGGTTATGGTGGCTATCAGGTATTTGTGGGGGCCTTAACCATCGGAGGCGTGGTCGCCTTCTACAGCTATGTGGGTGCGCTCTTTGATCCGCTGGGCGCAGCCGTACACATTTACTCTCAGCTGAATCGCTTGGGCACGAATATCCGGCGCATCCTGGACGTCACGGAAAGAGCGCCCGGTGTAGCAGAATTGGCGGGCGCGGTCGGCTTCCCCTCACCGCTCAGGGGCTATGTGGAAATGGAGGGGGTCTCGTTTTCCTACTGTGAAGCCGCACCAGTGCTCAACAACATTGATCTGAAACTTGAGCCTGGTGAGAAGGTTGCCTTGGTCGGTATGAGCGGGAGCGGAAAAAGCACTATCGCCAAACTCGTTGCCAGGTTGTATGACGTGCACCGGGGAACTGTTTACATCGACGGGATGGATGTCCGAAACCTCCGCCTGGAGAGCCTGCGAACGAGGGTCTGTTACCTCTTGCAGGATGCCGTGCTTTTCGATCGAACACTGAAGGAGAATCTGCTGCTCGGTAACCCCCTGGCGCCGGCAAAGGAACTCCACCGGGCCGTCGAAATTGCAGACATGAAGGAATTACTGCGACGGTTGCCGCAGGGTTGGGACACGCCCGTCGGCCAGCGAGGCAATACGCTGTCCGGAGGCGAAAGGCAACGTGTCGCATTAGCCCGGGCGGTACTTCAAAATCCCTCGATTTTGCTGCTCGATGAATCTACTTCAGCCCTTGACGCTCCTTCGGAACGGCGAATATTCATGAATCTGGCCCAGCATTTCCCCAAGCAGACCATTGTGTTTGTCTCGCATCGGATCGCCTCTCTGAAATGGGTGGATAGAATCATAGTGCTGAACCACGGCGTGATCGAAGAGCAAGGAACGCACGATCAATTGATTCACACCGGTGGGCTCTACACTCACTTGCACAGCGCGCCGGCGGTGCTTCTCAATGCCGAATCCTTCCCGCATATCTCCAAGAATAATTGAAGAAGAAAGATTGATGGGCTCGCGGAGCGAGAGCGTCGTTGATGAAATTCTGTTGGTCAGACGAACAGAAGATTGGCTGGGAGACTAGGATTCGAACCTAGATAGCCAGATCCAGAATCTGGAGTCCTACCGTTGGACGATCTCCCAGCAGTATGAAAACAACTGACTTACATCATACCGCGACTGCTAATTGTGGGGCAACCGGGGCAATCTCAACGATTTTTGATACGTTTTTAGGAGCGAAATCAGGCACTCGAGCAAGTTCATCCCGCATGAAATCAGGACGAAGATGAGTGTAGCGACGAATCATTTCTTCGCTACCGTGACCGATCCACTTTTTGATTACCTCGATTGGAGTTCCTGTGATTTCATGCAATCCAAGCAATCGGGAGGAACCCTGATTATTGGTTCCGTTTGGAAATGTGGGAAGGGGTTGTCCAGCGTAGAGAGAGGAATTGGCTACAGTGAGGGAGGGCTCCCCTCATCAGAGAGCCCCCGGAGCACAATATGATTATTGGTTCCCAGTATGCTGCCCTGGACGCCGTTTGCGCTCCAACATCATGGTTATATTGGGTTGGATCGGGCCGGAGAGCGAAAGAAAGAAAGTCTTGGTTGCAAAACCAACCAAGTTTTCCCGATAACGGAACGCTTACTCGGCAACGATTTTAGCTGCGCGGAAGCTCATCGACTTAGACTCGAACAAACCGAATATGGCGAAGGGATTTTCGTGGATCGCGCTATCGAAGATGCTGCCTTCATCCTCGAACGGAGACTCAGCGCTTGGCCATCTTTTGAGCCATATGCAGAATCAACTTGCGGTCTTCATCGCTTGACTTGCCCAACAGACGACGAAGCTTGCTCAGAAATCGTGCCTCTCTACCTGAGCTGCCCCAAGCGCCTTCGTCAGAAGACTTTCGTTTCAGCAGATTCGGCACCTGAGGGGGCTCTGCGCCTTCGTAGAAGAGTTGATAAAGAGGGACCTCGAAAGCACGCGCCAGCTTTTCCAGCGTCTCAACAGCAGGAACGGTGTGCCCATTCTCGACGCGAGAAATGTAGCAGCGAAGCAAGCCGGTGCGCTTTTCGATGTCGCCCTGAGAGAGCTTCTTTTCCTCACGAAGTTCGCGGAGGCGTTCGCCGATAATCATGGACGGATTCTCTCACTTAGATAAAATTCGCGCAATGGTAATTGGCTAGTTGAATCTTGCTGCTTGCCTAGCAGAATAAATCTTGTAGGCTCGCACAAACATCAAGCGCGCTATGCTCTCTTTGTCTTCGTCACCGTCACTCAAAAGGCCAAAGGCTCTGTGGTTTTTGGCTATGTGTCTAGCGGTTTTGTAAAGGAAAGCCTTGTGTACTAGAGCCTCCCCTGAAGCGTTCCAGGCGTTGAAAACGTCTTGCGCCAACTCGTCCGCATGTTTGAGGAGTGTCTTGCGTGAAGACATTTGGGTTGTTTATCTCCGACGAGTCAACGTTATTTCCGTTCTCGTTCCGTCTCAGCAGAGGGCTGAGGCTGGTTCTTAGCAGCAGGGTCGTGGGCCGTCAGCGGAGTGAGGATCACGAGTTCCGAGTCTCTGGCGGATCGTCCCGACTTTTCTCGGCTTTTTGAGTCTTCGACTAAAACGCTCCATTCGCTCAAGAACATCTTGATTGCCCTAGTCCCCCTAGCAGAGAGATTCAAAGCAGTATTTATGAAAACTAGTCGCTTTATGCCTTTGCCTTCGATCGCTAATTGCAGAGTGGCCTCGATTAGGCCACAGGTATCGGTCATCGTTGAACATAGCTCCTCAAGTCGGGCAGCCGTGCCTTGATCTACGACGATTTCCTTGGGTGCGGACGGGTCCCTAAGTGCTCGTTCAGGCGAACGAATTTCCTTTGGCATGTCAGCGAGGGGCTCCGGGAGAGATCAGGACAAGCACCAAGAAAGAGGCCAAAAGCAGACACGCCATCCCTCCTACTAATAGACATGAACGACTGCAATTAATGACAAACGTAGCGCGAGCCTTTCGCATGGGCTGGTTTCCGCGAGTACGGAATTGCAAATGGGCACCCCGGCATACGGGGGGTCATCCATCCTTGTAACCCTGACAGGGGAAGGTTGGCGTTAGGAGCCCGCACGCAAGGCGCCTTATATATCTCAGATAGTTATTTGTCAAGTAGATCGTAATATGTAGGGTATATACCCTATGTAGGAATCTAGTTCAATCCCCCAGACCGGGATTCCTGCCGTTTCGGCATCGTTTCCCGAAATGGTCCGCTTATCTGTTCCTCTTTCGTTGCAAGCCCGGCGCAAATCCTTTGTTTTGATTTGATAGTTCATGGAAAGGCTCGTGCAAAACATCAGAACCGACTGATTCAGAGTCGGGCGGCATCTGATGATTCTGCGCAAGATCATTCTGTTCTTAATCGCAAGTTCCTGCCTCTCGCATATAGCGGCGGCTCAAACGGCCTTCCCGAGTTCGACAAGTCTGCATCCTTCGGTTGTAGAACGCACCCATGATTTTAGCGATGTCGTTGTTCCTATTACTTCGCTAAAGATCGTTCCCTCGGTGAAGCTTGGTATCACAGGGAAGCCCGGCCCTAGTCTCGGCATAGATACCAACTACGGTACGGGCTTTTGCCTGGACGCCAGGTGTCGGTTCATCGTGACGAATTATCACGTAGCTATGACCGCGCGCGCCCGTAAGATCAAAGGTGAAAAGATTATTCATCGATATTTTGCCACGGCGTCGGACGATAAAGGTGCTACTGCGAACCCGCTTCCCAACGGCGGTGTGCTCCCATTTGCCATGAGCCGGGACCTTGCCATGTTTGAGCTGTGCGACCCGCTGCCCCATCATCACGGTCTTACTTTCAGCCTCGATGAGTTGGAGGTTGGCCAGGAAGTAGACATCTATGGGTATCCCAAGGGGATTCTCAATCCGGTTCGCAAACTGACCCGATTCCCCGCAAAATTCAAGGGCCCAACAACATCAGGCCTCCTCGCCTTTGACTACCAATTGTCCGCCGATCAACCAGTTCGGATAGGTGGGGCAAGCGGCGGCATCGTCGTTGATAGGGAAACCGAAAAGATTGTAGGTATTCTGAACGGGACCACTGAAACGGTGGCGCTGGCTGTGCCCGTTCAAACCCTTGTCGATTTCGTGAGCAAAGTACAGCCCTTCGTAGCACAAAGAGTATTCTCGACCATCAATGGTGTATCCCCAGTCTCGGCAGACCTCTATCCAAAATTCTCGCCGGCCCCTGATTACAATCCAAAATTCATACCAGGCGTTGCTTTTGGGCTACAGCACCGACCTGAGGAAACTCCTGAAGTCAAAGAGCTGCGGCTCAAAGCACAAGATCTGGCGGACGGTATGCGGAATTACATAGCTGTGCAGAGCTATGAATGGGGATCAGGAGAGAAGGAACCCGCCGCCGAGGCAGAGTATGAAGTTCGTGTTATCGACGGCGTGCAACGATTCCGCGAGTATCCCGAGGGCAAGAAGGAATTAGAGGAGGTACTGTGGCCGCGTCTGAATGGGTTCGTGAATTCGAGCGACGATTGGACGAAGCTGCCTAAAATGGTTGGAACGGAATTCCAATTAAAGGTTCAGCAAGCCCCCGACGTAGTCGTGAACCAGCAAAGGATGAAGGTCTTTCAGTATTATGCCAGCGTCGAGGATAACTTGTGTGGCTTCAGACCTATCGTTGATTTTGGTTTCTTCACAATCAGCAAGTCGGTTGAGACCGCGTGTTACGGAGAAGTTTGGACAGACAAGGAAACAAACATAGTCAGAATTTCTGAGCATTTAGAGTTGTCTGACAAATTGAAGGCCTATCGAGGATGGGAGGAATCTCAGGTTGTCCTTACCTACGGTTGGCTCAGGAGGGTGCACGAGCCTCCCCGGCTCGTTCCTTTGACCACTTTTGTACAGAGTCGCCACAAGAAGAAAGAAGTGTACTGGTGCCGCGGCCAGTTTACAAATTATCAAAAATTTGGCAGTGAAGTGAAGATCATAGCGAATGACGTCCAAAGCCCGCCACCGTAAGCCCCTCTGACAAGCGCAACGGGAAGTCATTCGACAATATAACGAGGAAGAGCCTGGGGAGCAGTGGGGCTACTGCGTGCTAAGTAACTTCCGCAACTTTTCTTTCCTGGTTTGTTGTGCTGGATACATGGAGTCTTCTTGAACCCACTTCAATAGCTTCGGAACATCGACTATGTGTCGAGTAGGCTCCTGATGAATTTCTACTTCGACTCGTTGTATCGTTTCATTTCCATTGGATTCCCAGCCAACATCTTGCAAGCGATTCAATCCGCGAAGGATGGCTTCGTATAAAGATTTTGCGTAAACTTCGACGCTGTGTTCGGTATTGTGGCAGTCCTTCATCCGGACGATGCACTTGCTCATCGACATGATGAGTCTCGGAAGTTGAGATCAAATAGGTAGGAATCGGGAAAACCAGCTTACGATTTCTTGTTCCACAAGTCCATGTTTGGCCTTCGCTGCTTTGGGCGCATAATGCGGCAAACGATGCAAGGTTCGACTAGGTTAGGCACCGGAATGCTCGTCCCATTTAACCCTGCGATTCGGGAACTCCACGCCAATAGAAAAGCGATCTCCCGCTTTTGGCAAACAATAAATCACTCTTCCGACTAGCGGCACTTCCCCCGTCAAGGGGGTAATAATCGACTCTTCACCGGACTGCCAAGACCACTTGCTGATGACACGCGCACCGTGGTAACTAACATTCTCCGTGCTCGTTCTTTCGCTTCCTCGGGGTTCTTCTAGGCTTACGAGGTAAATAGGAACTGAAGCAGGAAGGCGTTCCTCACGTCTGGCATCGAAAAGACCTTTGGGTCCTTTGTGCTGGGCATCGTTCATCACTGGCTCCCCCAGGCAGAGGAAGAGTCCCCACAGCGCGTACTTTTAAGCTGACAAACAGGTTCCAGTCCATTGGGCCGTCAATCGGCAAAAGATTGTAATCGCTGCTGGGGAAATTCCCTGAGTGCTTCGGTGTCGGTTTGCATGTCGTGGGATGTGGCAACCACTTGAAGATCGACCGCACGAAATACGATGAACTCGTCCGGCGACTCTGAGGATAATTGCAGTACGTGGGCTTTGGCCGTCTCGATGTCGCTTACAGTTTCTAACCACTGGAATGTTCCTTTACGGTCCTTCTTCAAAATATCGAAGAGCGTCCTCATTGATTCCTCACCGCAAGTTGGATATACGATGCAACCACTTTCGCGTGTGCTTTTGGCACACCCTTGCTTTGCATCGGAACCCATGTCCAGCGTGGGGGCCGGGCGTTCCTGTATAAGCCAGAAAATAGCCAAAGATACGATACAGAACTCTTGAACCTGCGCTATCAGGTAAATACCTGATTCCTGCAACAAGGAATTACCCGAACATGGCTTCACGGAATTATTCTCCGCGCTAAAATGTCCGATTATTAGGCCCTAGAATCAGCGCGGGGCGAAACAGTGCCCAGCATTTCTATCCCCGGAGGCCGCCGCCGATCCGTACGGGTCGCAACGAAGAAGCGCGCCAACCTCGTCATCAATCTCAGGGGAAATCAGACAATGCTTCCGTGTCTCATTGTCGATAGATCGCAAGAGGGATTCAGATTGCGGGGTAGCTTCAGACTAAGGCGCGGACAACTCGTGGAACTCGTACTTGATGACCCCGTTGATTCCGTACGGTGCGAAGTTATTTGGGTTGGCAGAGCAGGGTCACAGCAGGAAGGGCAAGCGGGGGTGCAAACCGTGGGCAAATAAGCTTTGCCCGGCAACTGTCGCCGCCGTTTGTAATTCGCGCACCTACTCCCAACTCGCCAGATTGATGCGATAATCACACCACTGCCCCCCCTTTGTAGATGTCTCCCGTTCGGAGCCTGGTTGGGTCTGCCCTTTTGCATCCTCAAGTTGGGCGACGGAAGCCCGCATTTCGTTGAAGCTGCACAAACGCTTGACGCTGCAAAAGCGCGCGTCAAGGCACTTGCAGAGTTGTTGCCGGGCGAGTACTTCATCATTCACAAAATGCCCAAAAGAGGCGTACTCCTCTTGGCGTCATATAAGTCCCCGAAGTCAAAGGGAAAGAAGGGGCGATGGGTTGTGTATGAGCGCAGGCTGAAAAAGACAGAATGAGCCGTACCGGCCTGGAACCGGACTTACAGGCAGATGGGAAGTGGAATCCAACAATGAAGGCTGAAGACGAGTGCCCCATCTGGGTAATTCCCTGAGTATCGCCCCGGCGTGTTCAATGGACAGGCTGAAGAACACGTCAGATTGTAAGATCGGTAAGAGACCCTAATTGGCAGCCCAATCGGCAGGTGGATACGCGATGCGCCAAAAGCTCGGTGCGGACCGGGTGCATTCCACTGCAACCTTGGCCGGTCCCATTGGCACTTTCTCCACCTAGACCAGGCGGCACTCTTTCTGTTCCCCGCTGTCTATGTTTTGCATGAGGAGCCGTTGCTCAGGCGTTACCCTTTCCGCTA
>Ga0209470_1000140_pt1 | contig 52934 bp, 55 predicted proteins | sample GraSoiAngelo_125_FD_185882 | JGI IMG/M metagenome (GOLD analysis project Ga0209470, IMG submission 185882) | Grasslands soil microbial communities from the Angelo Coastal Reserve, California, USA - 14_0927_05_40cm (SPAdes) (version 2) | ecosystem: Environmental > Terrestrial > Soil > Grasslands ... | reverse complement strand
ACGTGTTACTCACCCGTACGCCACTCGGACCGCCGAATTATTGCTAACCCGACGATCCTCGTTCGACTTGCATGTGTTAAGTACGCCGCCAGCGTTCGCTCTGAGCCAGGATCAAACTCGCCATAAACAGCGATGAACCTGGTCCTCAAGCTCGAACGGTTCCTGCGATTACTGCTTGGCAGTCACTCGGCCGAGCGCAAGGCTCGTTAGAACGGATGGTGCTCACACCTTTTCGGTGAGCCAGTAGCATATCCAGATTTCAAAGAGCACTACGGTCAGCTTGAAAGGTGACCGGCTTCCGCGAGCGAAAATTCACTATACGGGCCTAGCCCTTATCTGTCAAGTCTTTCCGTCCCCCCTGGGCGTCCCGACGCCGGCCCTCACGCCACCATGGCCAGGTGGTACGTCTTCTTGCCCTTCCGAATGATGAAGAACCGTCCGTACCGCGCGAGCTCGCGTGAGAGCCGTGTGTCGGCGTCCCTCACGGGCTGTCCGTTGACGTGGATGGCCCCGGCGGCGACGAGCTCCCGTCCTCGGCGCTTCGACTCTGCGAGACCGGCGCGCGTCAGGAGTTCGACGATCGAGAGGGAGCGGAGATCGGCGTCGCTCAGCATCGTCTTCGGCATCCCCTGGCACGCTTGCGCGAGCTGACGTTCCGTCAGCCGCTCGAGGTCACCGCTGAAGAACGCGGCGCTGATCTCCTCGGCCTCGCGCGTCGCCGCGGCGCCGTGCACCAGTGTCGTCACCTCGCGCGCCAGCACCCGCTGCGCCTCGCGCTCCTCCGCGTGGCGACCCAGCTGGGCGCCCAGCTCGTCGACCGTGTCGCGCCCGAGGAACGTGAAGTACCTGAGATAGTCGACGACGTCCGCGTCGCTCGTGTTGAGCCAGAACTGGTACATCTCGTAGGGCGATGTCTTCGCCGGGTCGAGCCACACAGCGCCGCTCTCGGTTTTCCCGAACTTCGTCCCGTCCGCTTTCGCGACCAGCGGCAGCGTCAGGCCAAACACCGCCTCGCCCTCCACCCGGCGGATGAGGTCCGCGCCGGCGGTGATGTTGCCCCACTGGTCGCTCCCGCCGATCTGCACCGTGCAGCCGTACTTACGAAACAGGCACAGGAAGTCGTACGCCTGCAGCACCTGGTAGCTGAACTCGGTGTAGGAGATGCCAGCGTCCGCCCGGCTCATGCGCGATCGCACCGACTCACGCCCGAGCATACTGCCGAGCGAGAAGTGCTTACCGACGTCGCGGAGGAACGAGACCACCTCGAGCTTCGACAGCCACTCGTAGTTGTCGGCGAGGATCGCGGCGTGCGCGCCACCGGTGAACTCGAGGAACCGTTCCACCTGTCGCTTCAGCCGGGCCGCCCACTCCGCCACCTGCTCTTCGGGGTTGAGCGCGCGCTCGCCCGACTTGCCGCTCGGGTCGCCGATCAGGCCGGTGCCGCCGCCGATGAGCACGATGGGGCGGTGGCCCGCCAGCTGGATCCGCCGGAGCGCCAGGAGGGGTACGAGGCTCCCGACGTGCAGGCTGTCGGCCGTCGGGTCGAAGCCGCAGTAGACCGCGCGGGGCGCTTCCGCCAGATGCGCGTCCAGTTCGTTCACGCCGGTCGCGTCCGAGATCAGGCCGCGCCACTGGAAGTCGCGGAGTATGGGTGATCGCGTGCCGGTTTTCATCTCTTTCCTCGCCGGGGCGTCCCATTCTACGACGAACGCGCCGCTCGCCGGCAAGCTCGCAGAAGGTCGGGTGCCCACGGCCGCGGCCCCCGGTATAATGTGGCCGATGGCCGTTTCAAACACCCCGTTCCCCGAGTCCCACCCCCCTCGTTCGCGCGCCCACGTCTGGCTGCGCCGAGGGCTGATCGCGATCGGTGCGCTGACCCTGTTCGTGGGCTCCGCGGTCGGCGTGGGCGCGCTCTGGGCGTTCATGATCCTCCCCCGCTCGCTCCCGTCGGTCACCGAGCTCGAGACGCTCCAGCCCGTCCAGGGCAGCAAGATCTACGACGACAACGACGAGCCGATGACCGAGCTGCACGTCGAGCGCCGGATCTTCGTACCGCTGGCGCAGATCCCGCAAGTCCTCCGCGACGCCATCATCGCGACGGAGGACCGGCGGTTCTACTCGCACTGGGGCGTGGACCCGATCGGCATTGCGCGCGCGGTCGTCCAGAACTACCGGCGCGGCCGGATCGTCGAGGGCGGCAGCACCATCACGCAACAACTCGCGAAGGTGCTCTTCCTCACCGCGGACAAGAGCCTCGAGCGAAAGCTCAAGGAGGCGGTCCTGGCGCTCGAGCTCGAGCGTCGCTACTCCAAGGACCGCATCATCGAGATGTACCTGAACCAGGTGTACTTCGGTCACGGCGCGTACGGCGTCGAGGCGGCGGCGCGAACGTACTTCGGCAAGTCGGTGTCCGAGCTGACCGCGCGTGAGGCCGCGCTCCTCGCCGGGCTGCCACGCGCGCCCTCGAACTACTCACCGTTCGACCACGCCAACGCGGCCAAGCGTCGGCGCGAGCTCGTCCTCCGACGGATGGTGGAGTACGGCGCGCTGAGGGAGGAGGATGCTAAGCGGATCGCGCGGACGGACCTGGGCCTCATCGCGCCCGAGCGGCGCCGGACCACCGGCCAGTATTTCCTTGACTACGTCCAGCAGACGCTCGAGGCGAAGTACGGCGCCGACCTCGTCTTCAAGGGCGGGCTGAACATCTACACGACCCTGAGTCCCTCGATGCAACTCGCGGCGGAGCAGGCGATGCGCGACGGGTTGAAGGCGCTGGAGGGACGCTCCGCTAAGGCGCGTCCCGGGGAGAACCCCGAGGGCGCCATCATCACGATCGAGCCGCAGACCGGCTACGTGAAGGCGATGGTCGGCGGCTACGACTTCCTTCGCAGCGAGTTCAACCGCGCGGTCCAGGCGAAGCGCCAGCCCGGCTCGGCCTTCAAGCCGGTCATCTACATCGCGGCGCTCGAGGCGGGCTTCACGCCGGCCACCCGCATCGAGGATTCGCCGGTGTCATATCCCACGGGCTCCAACGGGCAGACGTGGAAGCCCGAGAACTACGACCGCATCTTCCGCGGTCCCACGACGCTCCAGCAGGCGATCGAGGAGTCGGTCAACGTCGTCACCGTCAAGCTCCAGGAGCGCATCGGCATCAACAAGACCGTTCAGGTGGCGCGGCGGCTCGGCATCACGAGCCCACTCGACATCAACCTGAGCTTGGCACTCGGCACCTCCGACCTGTCGCTGCTGGAGCTCACGTCGGCCTACGGCGTGCTGGCGAACCAGGGCGTCTGGATGCCACCGGTGACGGTCCGGTACATCACGGACGCACAGGGCAAGCTGCTCGAGGAGCACGTGCCTGAAGGGCGCGAGGCCGTGGCGCCAGAGACTGCATACGTGATCACGCACATGCTCCGCGGCGTGGTCGAGCGCGGCACGGGTCAGGCGGCGAAGGTGCTCGGCCGGCCGATCGCCGCCAAGACCGGCACGACGAACGACTACTCGAACGCGTGGTTCGTCGGCTTCACGCCGCGCCTCGCGACGGGCGTGTGGGTAGGCTACGACCTGCCGCGAAGCCTCGGACGCGACGAGACGGGTTCGCGGGTCGCGGTGCCGATCTGGGTCGGGTACATGGGCAAGATCCTCGCCGAGAGCCCCAAGGAGGATTTCCCGGTGCCCGACCGCGTCGCCATGCTCCTCGTGGACGAAGACCCCTCGGGCGAGTGCATCCGTCCCGTGCCGATGGCGTTCATCAAAGGGACCGAGCCGCAGGTCTCGTGCTCGGGCTTCGGCCAGCGCCGGGCGGAGACCTCGCCGACGGCGGGTCCGGGCCCGAGTTCGCCACAACCGCTCCCGCCCCGGCCTAAGAGCGACAACAGCCCCTAGTTCTTCACCGCCGGAAAGCGCGCGCCGACCGTCGACCACGCGACGCCATCGGTGAGTAGCTCGCGAAAGACCGCCTCCAGCTCTGCGACCGGCACGCGGATCTGATCCATCGAGTCCCGCTCTCGGATCGTCACCTTCGCATCGCCGGCCTCGCCGCGGTCGCGGTCGCCCACCGTCTGGACGTCCACCGTTACGCAGTAGGGCGTGCCGACCTCGTCCTGGCGGCGGTAGAGCCGGCCGATCGCCGCGGTGTCGTCGTAGACGCTCATCCACCGGCGCGCGAGGCGCCGTTGGATCTCACGGGCCGTGGCGACGATCTCGTCCCGCTTCTTGAGGAGCGGGAGCACGGCGATCTTGATCGGAGCGAGGTCGGTGTGGAGGCGCAGCACCACTCGCTTCTCACCGCGCACTTCCTCCTCGCGGTACGCGTCGACGAGAAACGCCAGCACCGACCGGTCCGCGCCCGCCGAGGGCTCGATGACGTAGGGCACGATGTGCGTCTTCCGCTCCTCGTCGAAGTAGGTCAGCGCCTTCCCGCTCGTCTTGCCGTGCTGCTTGAGGTCGAAGTCCGTGCGGTTGGCGATGCCCTCGAGCTCGCTCCACCCCATCGGGAACTCGTATTCGATATCGGCCGTCCGCTTGGCGTAGTGGGCGAGCTCCTCCCGCGCGTGCTCCCTGAGGCGGAGGCGCGCGCGGCGGACGCCGTAGCGCTGGTACCAGGCGAAGCGCTCCTCGATCCAGCGCTCGTGCCAGACCTCGTCCGCCGGCCGGCCGTCGATCAGGTCGTTCGGGTTGACGAAGTACTCGATCTCCATCTGCTCGAACTCGTGCGTGCGGAAGATGAAGTTCCCCGGCGTGATCTCGTTGCGAAAGGACTTGCCGATCTGAGCGATCCCGAACGGCAGCTTCAGCCGCATGGACTGGAGCACGTTGTCGAAGTTGACGAAGATGCCCTGCGCCGTCTCCGGCCGCAGGTACGTCACGGCCGCGTCCTCCTCGACCGGGCCCATGAAGGTCTTGAACATCAGGTTGAACTGGCGCGGCGGGGTGAGCTCGCCCTTGCCACACGCCGGGCAGAGCGTCCGTCGCGCGCTGCAGTGCTTGCAGGGCTCGCCCGCGGGGATATCGAACTTGTTGCCCTTCGTCGCGGGGCAGTAGTGGACCCACGACGTCTCGTCGAGCTTGTCGGCACGGAAGCGCCGCCGACACGCTCGGCAGTCGACCATGGGATCCGTGAAGTGGTCGAGGTGCCCGCTCGCCTTCCAGACGTTCGGGTGCATCAGGATCGCCGCGTCCAAGCCGACCATGTCGGGCCGGAGGTAGACGTTGTCACGCCACCACACACGCTTCACGTTGTTCTTCAGCTCGACACCGAGCGGGCCATAATCCCAACACGAGGCGATGCCGCCGTAGATCTCGCTCGACTGGAAGATGAAGCCCCGGCGCTTGCACAGCGAGACGACCACGTCCATATTCATGGACTCGCCTCGCCTCCTGCTGCGGCTCGTACTGCCACATTCATGGACTCGCCTCGCCTCCTGCTGCGGCTCGTACGGTCAGAGTCATGGGCTCACCCCGGAAGTCGGCTCGAGCCGTCGCACGTCGCGCAGAAACTTGGCCGTGCGTGTCGGCTGGCCGATCAGTCGCGAGACCTGGGCGTCCAGGAAGGCTCCGATCTCGTTCTCGCTCCTGCCGATCGGCATGACGAGCGCCTCCTCCCAACGTTCCGAGCGGAGCCACTCGAACGCCGCCAGCGTCGCGGGCCGGGCGGTGACCATCCCCGCGTCCTCGCGCGCGCACGCCTCGCAGACGACACCGCCCGCGCCGAGGGCGGGCCGGGGGAAGGGGTAGGCCCGACCGCACACGGTACACGCGTCCAGCCGCGGCCGATGCCCCAGCGTCTCCAGAGCGCGCACGCCGAAACAGACGGCCACGCGCGCCGGCGGAACCGGTCCCTCGAGAGCGCGCAGGCTCCGGACCAGCAACGCGTAGAGCGCCACGTGGCGGTCGTGCTCGGCCGTCAGCCGCGCCACGCATTCGACAATCCACGACGCCTGCCCGAGCCGCTCGAGGTCACGCCGCACCCGGTCGAACGGGTGCAGGACGTCGAAATGGTCGATCCGGACCAGCTCGCTTCGGCCCGTGTCGAAGAAGACCATCTCACCGAGGGTGAAGAGCTCAAGCGCGCCGGCGAACCGCGACCTGATCCGGCGCGAGGCCTTGGCGACGCCACGGATCTTACCAAAATCGCGCGAGTAAAAGGTGACCACCCGATCGCTCTCGCCGAGCGGGAACGAGCCGATGACGACCGCCGCAGATTTGCCGAGCGCCATCAGGACGTCAGCATGAAGCCGAACTCGCGCAGCGCCCGCCCGTCACGACGCCAGTGGAGGCGGACCTCGACCGTCAGCCCGAGGTACACCTTGATCCCGAAGAACGCCTCCAGGTCCCGCCGCGCGGCAGTGCCCACGCGCTTGAGCAGGGCCGCGCCCTTGCCGATGAGGATGCCCTTCTGCGACTCCCGCTCGACAAAGACCTTGGCGCGAATGTAGAGGCACTCCGGCGCCTTCCGCTCGACAAGCTCCTCGACGCGAACCGCCACCGCGTACGGCACCTCCTCGCGCGTGAACCGAAAGACCTTCTCGCGGATGATCTCCGCGACCCAGAACGTCTCGGGCTGGTCGCTGGTCGCGTCCTCGGGGAAGAAGGGCGGATGCGCCGGCAGGACTCCCACGATGAGCTCCAGCAGTCGCTCGCAGCCGGTGCCCATGGCAGCGGAGACAGGGACGAGCTCGCGAAAGGGGTGCGCGCCCTGCCACGCCTCGAGGACCGGCAGCATCCGCGCCTTCGGCCGCAAGAGGTCGGTCTTGTTCAGCACGCAGAAGGCCGGTCCCCGGTAGGCCTCGAGCGGCTCCAGCACGAGCCGGTCGGGATGGGTGCGCTGCGCGGCGTCGACGACGAGGCAGACGAGGTCGACGTCCTCGACGGCACGGCGTGCCGTCTTCTGCATGAAGGCGCCGAGCGCACCGGTGGACGCGTGGATCCCGGGCGTGTCGACGAAGACGATCTGCGCGCCCGGGAGGTTCTTGATGCCGGTGATCCGATTTCGCGTGGTCTGGGGGCGCGGCGAGACGATCGCCAGCTTCTGGCCCACGAGGCGGTTCAGGAGGGTGGACTTGCCCGCGTTCGGGCGGCCGATAAGGGATACGAACCCCGCGCGATGGCTCACGCGAGGAGCCCCGTCCAGAGCCGCGGGGGCACCCGACGGCGGCCCGACGCGAGGATCTGCCGCTCGCGTGCGTGCATGAGCTCCGCCTCGACGGGGTCCCGGTCGTCGTAGCCGACGAGGTGGAGCACGCCGTGGGTGACGAGCAGGTCGAGCTCGAGCGGCAGCGGCACGCGGAGCCGGCGCGCCTGGCGGCGGGCGGTGTCCGCCGAGATCACGATCTGGCCCACGAGGGGACTCGGCCCGTCGGGGACTTCCAGCGGAAACGCCAGGACGTCGGTGCGCCGCCGAACGCCACGCCAGGCCGCGTTCAGCCGGCGTATCGCATCATCGCCGACAACGAGGACCTCGACGTCGCCGCCCGCCCGTCCCACCGACGCCAGGGCCGCGCGCGCGGCCCGCACCAGACGCGCCGGCCTGACGGCGACGCGCCGTTGACGATTCGCGACCGCGACCGCCATCAGGCACCGTCGGCGGCGTTCCCGTTGTCACGGGCCCGCGCGTCGTGGGCGTCGTACGCGCGGACGATCGCGGAGACGAGCCGGTGGCGGACGACGTCCCCCTCGTCGAAGTAGACAAACTCGATGCCCTCGACACCCCGGAGCACGGTCTGGACCTCGATCAGCCCCGAGCCGCGGGAGGCCGGCAGGTCGACCTGGGTGATGTCCCCGGTGATCACCATCTTCGAGTTGAACCCGAGGCGCGTGAGGAACATCTTCATCTGCTCGGTCGTGCTGTTCTGTGCCTCGTCGAGAATGATGAACGCGTCGTTGAGGGTCCGTCCGCGCATGTACGCGAGCGGCGCGATCTCGATCGCGCCTTTCTCCATGAGGCTCTGGACCTTCTCCGCCTCGAGCATGTCGTAGAGGGCGTCGTAGAGCGGGCGCAGGTAGGGGTGGACCTTCTCGTAGAGGTCGCCGGGCAGGAAGCCCAGGCGCTCCCCGGCCTCCACGGCTGGCCGGGTCAGCACGATCCGCGCGACCTCGCGCTTCATCAGCGCCGACACCGCCATCGCGACGGCGAGGAACGACTTGCCGGTCCCCGCGGGCCCGATGGCAAAGACCATGTCGTGCTTGCGGATCGCGTCGACGTACCGCTTCTGGCCCGGCGTCTTCGGCGTGATCCATTTTTTCCGGGACGGGACCGCGATCGCGTCGTTGAACACCGCCTTGAGGTCCGCCTCCTCGTTGTCCGACAGCATCCTGAGCGCCGCGCGGACCTCCAGCGTGCGCACCGGGGTGCCGGCGCGCACGAGATCGGCGAGCTGGACCAACGCGCGCTCGGCCTTCCGCACCTGCCGTTCGTCTCCCTTGAGCATGATGTCGTGACCGCGCGCGACGATGCGAATGTCGAGCTCGTGTTCCAGTGTCCGGAGGTGATCGTCGTTGCGCCCGAGGAGGGGTAGCAGGTCGACGTCGGGGGCGAGGGAGATTCGTCGCGTGATCGTCGTGGCGTCGCTCAACTCCTGGGTTCCCTCTCCAAGTGTATCACTCGGGTGGCAGATCGAGCTTGATGTGCAGCTCCTTGAGACGCTCGGGCGGGACCGGTGCCGGCGCCTGCATCAGGAGGTCCTGGGCTTGCTGGTTCATCGGGAACGCGATCACCTCGCGAATGTTGGTCTCGCCCGCGATGAGCATGACGATTCGATCGATACCAGGCGCCGAGCCTCCGTGGGGCGGGGCGCCGAACTTGAACGCGTTCAGCATCCCGCCAAAGCGCGCCTCGACCTCCGCTCGACTGTACCCGGCGATGGCGAAGACCTTGTACATGATGTCGGCCCGGTGGTTTCGGATCGCGCCGCTCGAGAGCTCGACCCCGTTGCACACGATGTCGTACTGGTAGGCCTTGATCGTGAGCGGGTCCTTCGACTCCAGCGCCTCGAGGCCGCCCTGGGGCATCGAGAACGGGTTGTGGCTGAACTCGATCTTCCCCGTCTCCTCGTTCAGCTCGTACATGGGGAAGTCGGTCACCCAGCAGAACCGGAACGCGTGCTTCTCGATGAGGCCGAGCTCCTCGCCCAGCTTGTTCCGGACCCTCCCGGCGAGCCGGTCGGCCGCAGGACGCCGCTCGCAGACGAAGAAGATCGCGTCGCCGTCGGTCGCCCCTGTCTGGGCGCGGAGCTTGCCGAGGTGCGACGCGTCGAGGAACTTGGCGATCGGCCCCTTCGCCCCGCCCTCCGCGAGCGCCACATAGCCGAGGCCGGCAGCGCCCTCGGCGCGCGCCCACTGGCCGAGCTTGTCGAAGAAGCTGCGGGGCTGCGCCGCCCCCTGGGGCGCGCGCACGCCGCGGACGACCGCGCCCCCGGCGATCGCGGCGGCGAACACGGCGAACCCGGAGTCGCGGAAGGCCGCCGTGACGTCTCGGATCGCGAGCGGATTGCGGAGGTCTGGCTTGTCGGAGCCGTAGGTCAGCATCGCCTCGTCGAACGGGATCCGGGGGAACGGCGGTGGCGTCACGACGCACTCCGGACGGAACTCCTCGAACACACCGTGCAGGACCGGCCCGATCGCCGCGAACACCTCCTCCTGGGTGACGAACGACATCTCGAAGTCGAGCTGGTAGAACTCGCCCGGCGACCGGTCGGCGCGGCCGTCCTCGTCACGGAAGCAGGGGGCGATCTGGAAGTAGCGATCGAACCCGGCGACCATGAGGAGCTGCTTGAACTGCTGCGGCGCCTGCGGCAACGCATAGAACTTCCCGGGATGCACGCGGCTCGGCACGAGGTAGTCACGCGCGCCCTCCGGGGAGCTCGACGTGAGGATCGGCGTCTGAAACTCGGTGAAGCCGGCCCCGAGCATGCGCCGGCGGATCGACGCGATGACATGGCTCCGCAGCAGAATGGTCCGGTGGAGCTTCTCCCGCCGGAGATCGAGGAAGCGGTGGCGGAGGCGCGCGTCCTCCGGGTACTCGGCGTCGCCGCTGACCTGGATCGGCAGCGGCTCGGCGATCGAGAGGACCTCGAGGCCCTCGACGGCGAGCTCGATCTCCCCGGTGGGGAGCTTGGGATTCACCGCCTCAGGCGCGCGGGCCACCACCGTCCCGGTCACCGTGACGACGCTCTCGAGGCGGAGCCCTTCGGCCGTCCTGAGGTGCGGGCTCGAGCCCTTGAGAACGCACTGGGTCAGCCCGTAGTTGTCGCGAAGGTCAATGAACAGGAGGCCGCCGTGGTCGCGCTTCCGGTGGACCCAACCCGAGAGCCGCGCCGTCGTAGACGTGTGCTGCGCCCGGAGCTCGCCGCACGTGTGGGTCCGGTAGCGCGGCAGCCCGCCGCTCATGCGCGCCCCCCGAGGGCCAGCAGCTCGTCGACGAGCCCGGACAGCGGCACCGCACGCTGGGCGCCCGACTTCATGTCCTTCACCTTCGCTTCACCGCGAGCCAATTCGTCAGGACCGAGGATCACAGCATGAAGAACGCCGAGCCGCTTCGCCTCCTCCAGCTTCGAGGCGCGCTCCAGCTCCCGCGTGAGCTTACGCTCGCCGTGCCCGACCTCGACGACGATCCCCTTCGCGCGCAGCTCGCCCGCGACGGGAAGCAGTCGTCTCAGAGCCTCGTCCCCCAGCGGAATCAGGAACACGCCAGGACGTCGATCCTGCCAGGCGCCTTGAGCGACGTCGGGCAGGAGCTGAACGACGCGCTCGACTCCGACCGCGAAGCCGATGCCGGGATCGGGCGGACCGCCGAGCAGCTTGATCAGCCCGTCGTATCGCCCGCCACCCGCCACCGCGTTCTGGGCGCCGAGCTCCGTCGTGGTGAGCTCGAAGGTCGTTCGCACGTAATAGTCCAGGCCTCGGACCAACCGCGGACTCACGACGTAGCGTATCCCCATCGCCTCGAGATACTCCCGTGTCTTCCCGAAGTGGGGCGCGCAGTCCTCACAGAGGAAGTCGCCGAGGGAGGGTGCGCCGTCGAGCACCCGTCGACACTCGGGCTTCTTGCAATCGAGGACCCGGAGCGGGTTACGCTCCATCCGCTCGCGGCACTCGTCGCAGAGGCGGTCGGCGTGCGCGCGAAGATAGCGGACGAGCTCCGTCCGATAGCGCGGCCGACACGTTGGATTCTCGTCGCCGAGCGAGTTGATCTCAACTTGAAGCCGCTCCGCCAGGTCGAGCCGCCGGAAGAACTCGACGAGCATCGCGATCACCTCGGCATCGAGCGAGGGGTGCTCGTCGCCGAGGGCCTCCACGTCGAGCTGGTGGAACTGGCGATATCGGCCCGCCTGGGGCCGCTCGTAACGGAACATGGGGCCCATCGTGTAGAGCTTGATTGGCTTCGGGTGGACGAAGAGGCCGTGCTCGATGTACGCGCGCAGGAGCCCCGCCGTCGCCTCGGGCCGCAGCGTCACGGAATCGCCGCCCCGATCCTCAAACGTGTACATCTCCTTCTGAACGATGTCGGTCGCCTCGCCGATGGACCGGGCGAACAGGTCGGTGCGCTCGAAGATCGGCAGGCGAATCTCCTCATAGCCGTATGAGTCGAACACTTCGCGCGCGATCCGTTCAACCCGGCGCCACTTCTCGCCTTCGCCGGGCAGGATGTCGTGGACGCCGCGAACGGCGTGGATCGTCATGCGGACGGCCCGCCCTGGGACGTTGGCGTCACGCCCAGAGATCGGGGAGCGAAATGGCGAGGCCCGAGAAGACGCCCGGTCGCAACTCGTCGTCACCGCCGACCGCCGCGCCGAGCCGATAGGCGCCCTCCACCAGCTCGAACGCTTCGACCGTCTTTGCCTCGGCGTCCACGAGCCAGTAGTGCCGGACACCGTGCCGGGCGTAGGCGTTCAGCTTTCTCACGCGATCGCGCCGGGCCGTCCCGGGCGACAGCACCTCCACGAGAAGGTCGGGCGCCCCCTCCACCCCGCGCTCGGCGATGATCTCGAGGCGGTCCCTGACCACGAAGACCAGGTCGGGCTCGACGGTGGTGCTTGGATCCAGAAGCACGTCGAACGGCGCGACGTACACCTCGCCCAGGTCGTGAGCCCGCACCCAGGCGTGGAGGATCGTGAACAAGTTCCCGACCGCCTTCTGGTGAGCCCGGCGCGGCGACGGCTCGGCGAACAGCATCCCGTCGATGATCTCGTACCTGAGCCCGTCGTCGGGGAGCGCGCAGTAGTCCTCGTAGGTCAGTCCCGAACGTCCGGTCTCCACCGAGTATCGTGTCCCGGCCTCGCTCATGCCGTCAGTGTACCGCGACCTGAGACGCGCGGACCATCCGGGGGTGATCGGCGAGCGGGCGGACGAGGGATCCGACTGGTGAGCGCCGGACTCAATCCGGAGTCGTCATGATGATCTGGGTTTCGCCCACCGTGTTGAACCAGTTCTGGTAGCGAACCACGGCGATCACGAGGGTCGGCGCGCTCTCCCCGGGGATCGCGCCGAGCGCCGTCACCGTGCCCTCGAAGCCCGAGTTGACCGTCTGGAACCGGTACCCGGCGGGGCCCTTGTAGACGACGGCCAGCCGTCCCGGGAGCTGGTTCTGGGGGATCACGATCTCGTCGATCCCGTCACCGTCCAGGTCCACGGCGAGGGGCTGGGGCTCCGAGGTGTAAATGAAGCTGCGGCCGCCCCGCTCGATCTGCGTCATCACCTCGAGCTTCACGCCGCCACCGCCGACCGGCGTCGCCGAGCGCCACGTGTCCTCCGTGTCGATCGAGATCCGGAGGCGGTTGTACTCGTCGATGAACGCCAGCGCGCGCGGACTTCCTTTGCCGGCGCTGTTGGCGAAGGTCGCCCCGGTGGCCCGGAACGTGCTGGGCACGCGGACACTCGCCTCGGTCACGAGCTTGCCGTCCTTCAGGCTCACGCGCTGGGCGTCGCCCTTCTTGAAGAAGCCGTTCTGCGAGAAGGGCTGGGCCCACAGGGTCTTCTTGATCCCGTCGCCGTTCACGTCCACGGCGAGCAGGACGTCCGGCACCTCGTCGGCCAGCACCGCCGGCTTTCCCCCCTTCGTCGTGAGGATGAACGAGTTCATCAGAAGGCGGGGGTTCGGGTGATAGCGATTGACCACGACGTCGAGCTCGCCGTCGCCGTTCAGGTCGGCGAGCTGCGCGCTGAAGGCGCGCCCCCGCGCGTCCGCCTGGTAGGTCCATTGCGGCTCGAGGGTCCGCTCGACGATCTTGTAGAGGTAGATCCGCTCGCCGTCGGTGACGACCATGCGGGGGATCTGATCCTGAGGTCCCACCGCGACGTCCATCGCCACGACCGCGAAGGGAAACTTCGCGACCTCCCTGAGCGGCATCGACGACTCGCCGCTCGAATACGTGCCGGCGTCGAGCTCGCCCGTGAGAAGCCGCGAGAGGAGCGATCGCGTCGGCGCCGGCGTCTGGCTCTCTCTGGGCTTGCCCGACGCCGAGAAGTCGCCCTTCGGGGTCGCCTTGATGGAGGGCGGCACGAAGAGTGCGGTGGTCAGGAGCGCGTTCGGCCCGGGGAGAGTGAAGAGGCGCACGTCCATGTACGGCTTCCCCTGCACCCGGCTGAAGGCGACGACGAGCAGGCTCTCGACTTTGTACCGCAGCCCAACCTGCGCGAGTCCCTTGCCCTCGAGCACCTCCTGGCCCTTGATCCCCTGCTGGGCGAGCCACACGTTGATCGCGTCACCCAGCGCGATCTGGAAGCGCCCGGTCCGGTTCAGCGCTTCGATCAGCTCGTACGTCGCCGCCTCCGCCAGATCGTTCTTGACGCCCTCGACGATCGGCAGCAGCGTGAGCTTGATCTTCCCCGCGGAGACCCGGACCTTGTCGCCGGGACGAATCGCGGTTCCCTCGACGACCGCGCCCGTCGAGTACGCCTCCTGGACCTGCCGCACGGCGACCTTGCCGACGACCTCTTCGGTGTGGCCGAGGATCTCCCCCGTCTTCGGATGGCGGAGCTCGCGCCCCTCGCGGTAGGCGGTCAACTCCACGCCCGCGACGAGCCCGTCGCGCTGCCCGATCGACAACGTGACCGTCGTGCCCTGGACCTCGAGCACCTCGCCGTCCACCCTGGGGAAGAGCGCCAGGATCTGGTTCACGAGAACGCCCAGCGTGGCAGTCTGTGCCGACGCGCCGACGGTGGCTGCGAGGACGAGCAGCGAGAGGACCGTGGCGCCTGCAAGGAGGCGACCCTTGACCATAGGCGGTGCCAGCTTCTCACACCCTGAGATGAAAGTGAAACGGGGCATGGGCGGTATCACCCATGCCCCGGCTCTGCTGCCCGCAGGAAACGACGGTTAGAAGCCGAACCTGATGCGCGAGGACAGCGCGTAGGCGTCTTTCGCCTCGCGTATCGTGTGCACGCCGTTGAGAATCTCGGCCGTGTTCAGCGCTTTACCCGACGCGAGGTAGGCACCGATGAGATCGAACGACACGTTCGGGGCGAACCCCCACTTGAACCCGATATTCGTCTCGGTACCAAGGTAGCTGGAGTCGCCTTTCGCGAAGCTCTGGCTGTCTATCGGGGTCCGGCTACCGGACGCGTTGACACCCGTGTCGATGTCGACCTTCTCGGCCGTCCACGTCGGGTTGATGGTCAAGAACACGCTGAACGCTGGGGTGAGGGCGTACGTCCCTCGGAGGCCCAGCTGGGCGCGACCGTAACGGTCGTAGCCGACGAAGCTGCACGCCTGGGCCATGACCGCACAGCCCGTTCCGTAGTCCTGGTCGCTCAGGCCGATGATCGCGCCCCAAGAGGAGTAGTAGCCCGTGTCTGTGTCGAGCGGCTCGTAGTAACTGATCCGCTTGCCCAGGTTGTCCCGGGCCTTGTTGCCCGTGGTGTAGGCTCCGCGAGCTTCGACGAGCAGCGGGCCGAGCTGGAAGCTTCCGATGGCGTCGAAGAAGAAGGCGCTCTTCTTTGCTTCAGTCTTCTGGAACGCGCCGCCGCTAGATCTAGTGACGGCCAGCTGGTCACGAGTACCCCACTGGTACAGCAGCGTGGGATCGAAGCCCCACGGGCCAAGCCGCCAGCTCGCGTCGAGCCCGATGGTGTGACGATCTTCCTGGAACTGCGGATCGCCGCCCAGGTAGCGCGTACCGAATGTCGCTGCGGTGTTCGTGCTCCCGCCGGAGAGATGAACATCGCTCGCGTCACGGCGAGCCGAGCCGTCCGTCGCGCCTTCGGCTCGGAAGTACGAGTAGATCGGCTTGATGTCGAGCCCCTTGTACACCGTGTACTCTGGGCTCACGATGACCGCGAAGTCGTGGCCACGGCTTCCCTTTGTACCCCCTGCGCCGCGGTTACCGCCCCCAACCTCGCTCTCGAGCACGACGTAGGCGAGCTTGGTCTTGAGGTTCGGGGCGAATGTCGTGGTCGCCGAGAAGCCGGGGAAATCTCCCGTCGAGTAAAAGACCTTGGTCTTGTCGGTGAGGTCGCCGAAGGACTGGAGACCCGCCCGCCCTCTGGTCTCGACCGGTATGAACGGCAACAGGCTGTCCTTGCCGGTCAGGTCGAACTCCGTGTACATCCACTTCATCTCGATGACGCCGGTGACGTCCGTGTTCAGACCGGAGTCAGCCGTCGTCCCGCCGTGCGTCGCGAGGGCGCCGGCGGCGGTACCGGTTGCGCTCACGTTCTTACCCGGACCGCCGCCTTTTTGACCGATCACGCCGTAGGTCAGGTCGATCTCGAGTCCCATCACGGCCTTGGTTCGCCCGACCTCGAATGTGAAGTCAGGACGGAACCGGGTCCTGGCGTACCACTCATGGTCACTGTCGCGCGAGGCGTTGCCGTCGCTATAGTTCTTGCCGAACGACGTGACCTGGTCGAACAGCCCGGTGATCGTCACCTTCGGCGCCGGCGCCTGCGCCAGGACGGGTGGCGCGAGCATCGCGACGGTGACGAAGGCGAAGACTGCGATGACGAGGAACTTCCTCATTACCGCCTCCTCAGTTGTGGTGAGCAGCCATCTGATCGGTCCATGCCACTTCCACCGACATCACCAACAGCTACAGACACCCTGCGGGCAGCAGGCACCTTGTATCCCAGGGGGCGGTCTAAGGTCAAGCGAAAACTGCGATTCCTCGGGCTTCTAACTCCCGTCGCCAAGATCTTTGAGCTGCGCCGCCGCCGCTTGGCCGAAGGGGGAATCGGGCCCGAGCTTTCGGGCCTCGCGGAAGACCGCTTTGGCCTCGGCCTTCCTGTCCTCGCCGACCAGGACGAGACCGAGGTGATAGTAGGCAGCCTGGAACTCGGGATCGAGACCGATCGCGTACCGGAGCGCCGCCTCGGCTTCCCGGTAGCGCTTGAGGTTGTAGAGGGCCATGCCAAGGCTGTTGTGCGCCAACTCAGGCACGGTCAACGTGGGCAGCGCGATCGCCGTGTGGTAGCTCTTGACGGCGTCCTCCCAGCGCCGGTTCTCGGCCAGCGCCACACCCAGATGGAAGTGCCCGTCGGCGGATCGTGGGTCGAGCTCGAGCGCCTTCCGCAGCTCGGCGATCGCTTGATCGATTTGTCCGAGATCCAGGAGCAGGAGCCCCAGGCTGTCACGATAGCGCGGCTCCACAGGATTGATGGCGACCGCTTCGCGGAACGCAACGAGCGCCTGTACCGGCTGCTTGTCGTTGCGATAGGAGAGCCCGCGCTCGTACGCGGCCTGCGCACGGAACTTCTCCACCTGGGCATTTGACGTCGCGCACCCGAACGTCATCGCGACTGCGACGAGCAGACGGAGCCAAGATCCGCGTCTTCTTGACACCTTCGTCCCTCCACATGTAGCCTTCACGATGTGCCCACGTACGAATACGAGTGCAACAAGTGTCGCCGGGTCTTCGAGATCCGCCAGCGGATTTCGGATCCTCCGCTCGAGACCTGCGAGGCCTGCGGCGGTAAGGTCCGTCGTCTGATCTCCTCGGCACCGTTCATTCTGAAGGGCGGCGGCTGGTACGTCACCGACTATCCCTCCGAGGCGAGGAAGAAGGCCCTCGAGTCGGAGAAGCCGGCGGCGAGCGCCGAGAAGAAGAGCGATGCGGCCTCGACGACGGCCTCTACGACCGCCCCCGCGCCGGCGTCCGGCTCGACGCCGTCGCCCGACTCGAAGAAGTCGGACTGACGATCACGCGCGTCCCGCGGCGCGCCCGTAGCGTGGCCGCCGCGCTGCCTTCGCGGACCGCGATCTCGAGACGTCCGCTCGAACCCACGAGGCCGCCGAGGCCGCCCGGCGCCAGGTCACCGTACGTGCCGACGAGCGGGATCGCGCGCTTTGCGACGCGAACGACCGCGCCCTCCCCGATCGCGTCCGCCGCGATCGACGTGACGAGATTGCCGAAGCGATCGACGTGGATGACGGTGCCCTCGATCGCGCCTCCGCGCGCGCGGGCGGCCGCCCACGGGAGGCGCACGGGGTCGGTCACGACGGGACCGAGCCGTGCAACGTCCACGCCGATCGCGACGTGGGCCGCGGCGGGCGCGAACACGTCGCGACCGTGGAACGTGCGGCTGACGGCGGGCAGCCGGTATTCGGCTGCGGCCAGCTCGAACGCGCGCCAACCCGTCCCGGACAGGAACGGCGTGAACACGCCGTTGTCGGGACCGACAAAGACCTGATCGCCCGCGGCGATGGCGATCCCGCGACGCGCGGTCCCGACGCCGGGGTCGATCACGGCGAGGTGCACCGTGCCCCGCGGGAAGAACGGCGCCGCCGCTTCGAGCGCGAGCGCGCCCTCGACGACGTCGTGCCGCGCGACCTCGTGGGTGACGTCGACGAGTTGCACCGCCCGCCCGGCCGTGCGTGCGATCCCGAGGATCGCCCCCTTCATCTCCGCGACCCACGGGTCGCGGACGCCGAAATCCGTCGTCAGCGTGACGATGGCGTCCAATCCGTCCGATCGCCGTCCATCAGCGGTCCCGGTCCACGACGAAATCCGCCACGAGCGCGAGCGTCTCGCGCTCCTCCGACGATGGAAACCCCTCGAGGTCGGCCTTCGCGGCCTGCGCGTAGGCGTGTGCGCGCGCGCGCGCGTACTCGACACCCTCGTGCTCGACGACCAGCCGGCGGATCTCCTCGATCTCCGCCGGGACCAGGCCCGGACGCCGGAGGAGCGCGCGGACACGCTCCGCCTCCGGCAGCGCGAGCCGCTCGAGCATCACGATCAGCGGAAGCGTCCGCTTGCCCTCGCGCAGGTCCGCGCCGATGGCCTTCCCGAGGCGGTCTTGGTCCGCCACGAAGTCGAGCGCGTCGTCCGAGATCTGGAACGCGACTCCGATGTCGAGGCCGTAGCGGGTGAGCGCCTCGACCTGGCCGGACGGGAGACCGCCGAGTAGCGCGCCAATCCGGCAGCACGCGGACATGAACGAGGCCGTCTTCTGCGTGATGATGCGGAGGTAATCGGCCTCCGACGTGAAGCCGCTCCGCTTGCGCTCGAGCTGGACGACCTCGGCTTCCGTCATGGACACCGTGGACCGCGCGAGCGTCTCCATCACCGCCCGGTCGTTATCGCGCACGAGCATTGCGAACGACTTCGCGTAGAGGTGGTCGCCGACCAGGAGCGAGGCGTCGTCGCCCCACTGCGCGTTCGCCGACGGCCGTCCGCGCCGAAGCGGCGCCTGGTCCACGACGTCGTCGTGGATGAGGGTCGCGGTGTGGAGCAACTCGACCACGCACGCGAGCCGCACGCCCCGCGGACCGCGATAGCCGGCCAGGCGCGCGGCGAGCAGCAGGAGGATCGGGCGCAGCCGCTTGCCGCCGGCGCGCGCGATGTACCCGCCCATCTCCTGGACGAGCGGGACCGGCGAGTACAGCTCCCGGTGAATCTCCACCTCGACCGCCTCGAGGTCCTCGCCGACCAGACCGGCGACGCGTTCCTTCAGAACCTGCTCGAGTGTCGGGGTGGGCACGCGGCGACGCTACTTCGGGACAACGCGATCCTTGATCTGGATCTGCGTGCCCGACGCCACCGTCTCAACATTGGCGACGGAGAATCGCTCCCTGACTTCGGTGACGCGGGCGACGCCGATCTCCTCGTCGAGTTCGCCGAGGACCTCGCCCGTCACGGGGTGGACGATCGGGATCTTGTCGCGCCGGAGGCTCACGATGGTCCCCGGCCGGACGCCGTCGGCGGCTGTGAGGTCGATCACGATTCGCGTCGTGTCCGCGTAGACGACCATGCCGCGCCCGGGTATCTCGGGCACGCCAGCGGCGCCGTCGCGCGCTGCCGCGGGCGGCGACACCGCAACGGTGGGGGCAGGCGCCGCTCTCGCGGCGCGTGGCGGCTCCGGCAACGGCGCCTGCGAGGGCGCCGGCGCGGGCGTCTGCGTCGGCACGCCCTGACGCGCGCTGATCTTGCCACCCCCCGGCGGGGGGCCGTACTTGGCGACGATCTCGGGAGGCGCGATGATCGCGTTCTTGTTGATGAGCCCCGTGAACGTGAAGGGGATCTTGTCCTCCTCGACCCAGACGTACTCGGGCTCGCTCGGGACATCGCCGAAGCGCGGGTTCTTGATCAAGAGCCAGCGCGTCTCGGCGGACTTGATCGCGACGGACGGATCGCCGGGGGAGGGCACGCCGAGCACCTGGCGCACACCGGCGCAGCCAGGAAGCGCCAGGAGCAGCGCGAGCGACAGCGTGAGGCGAGGTTTCATACCCGGGCCCATGACGGCCCATAAGATAGCACAGACGCGTCAGTCCTCGACGGGCGGCTCCCACGGGAAGCGCTGCTCCTCGGCCGCCGCCGGGGGCACCAGCGGCTGGCGGCGCGAGAAGAGGGCAGTCCCGGTCACCGCGGAGATCCACGTCGTGTCGAGATAGGTGACGCCGCGGCGCTGGAGCACGACGGGCACCAGCCAGCCGGTGACCTCCAGCGTCCTCGCCAGCCGCATCGCGCGATTCGGCAGACCGAGCACCTCCTCGACGTGCGCCGCGCCGGGCGCGAAGATCTCGCCAACGGTCAGCGGATCGGCCACCTGGAACCGCTTCGAGCGCTCGAGGGCGGTCGCGAGCAGGTAGGGCACGCGACGCAGATCCGCCTTCGACTGCGTGAGGTCGAGCACGGGCGTGATCGCGATCCTGATGCGCCCCCGCGTGATGCGGACGCCGTCGTCCGCCTGCGGGCGCGGCTTCCCCTCGAGGGGCACGTACACGGCTTCGGAGAACCGCGCCTGAACGCGCCGGATCTGCGCCCAGCCGAGAGCCTCCTCGTAACGCCCGAGCGGCTTGCCGGTCACCGGGTGGTGGAACTCCTCGCCCCGGCGGAAGATCGTCAGCTCCTGGCCCGTCTGCGCGCCGCGACTCTCCCCGAGGTCGAGGTAGAGCGCGTCGCCCTCGACACCCACGACGAGCCCCTCGACCGGCTGGAACGCGCGCACGAAATCCTCGGCCACCAGCACGAAGGTCGCGCCCACGCGGTCGGCGAGTCCGGCATGCGCCGGTGGACCGCCCACGAGGAGCCCGAGCGCCGGGAGCACGGCGAGGGCCCGCGTGAGACGGCGGGTCAAAACGTCACCGACGGCTGGTGGACCCCGAAAACGCCGCGGAGTCGGTCGCAGACCTCGCCGAGCGTGACGTGCGCCTCGACCGCTTGCACGATGCGCGCGACCAGATTCTGCTCCCCACGCGCGGCGGCCTCGAGCGAGTCGAGCGCGCGCAGGGCCCCGTCGCGATCGCGCTTCGCCCGAAAGCGCTCGAGTTTCTCGGCGACGGCATGGCCGACGGCAGGGTCGACCTGGAAGAGGTTGGCGGGCGGCGGCTCGTCCGTGACGTACTCGTTGACGCCCACGACGATGCGGGCCTTGTCCTCGACTTCGCGCTGGTACCGGTACGCCGCGTCCTGGATCTCGTGTTGCATGAACGGAATGGCGAGCACCGCCCCTCCCAGCTCGTCGATCTTGCGGATGTAGGCGCGGGCGGCCTCCTCGATCTCGTCGGTCAGTCGCTCGATCACAAACGCGCCCCCGAGAGGATCGACGACGTCCGCCACTCCCGACTCGTGGGCGAGGATCTGCTGGGTCCGGAGCGCAATGCGCACGGCGCGCTCCGTCGGGAGCGCGAGCGCCTCGTCCATCGAGTTCGTGTGGAGCGACTGGCAGCCGCCCAGCACCGCCGCGAGCGCCTGCACCGCCACCCGGACGATGTTGTTCTCGGGCTGCTGCGCCGTCAGCATGCTCCCCGCGGTCTGCGCGTGGAAGCGTAGGGCCAGCGACCGCGGATCGCGCGCGCCGAACGTGTCCCGCATGATCCGGGCCCAGAGCCGCCGCGCCGCCCGGAACTTCGCGACTTCTTCGACGAGGTTGTTGTGGGCGTTGAAGAAGAACGAGAGCTGCGGCGCGAACTCGTCGACCGCGAGGCCGGCGTCGAGCGCCGCGCGGACGTAGGCCATACCGTTGGCGAGCGTGAACGCGACCTCTTGGACCGCGGTGGAGCCCGCCTCGCGCATGTGATACCCCGAGATCGAGATCGTGTTCCAGCGCGGCACGTGGTCCCGGCAGTAGGCGAAGGTGTCGGTGACCAGCCGCATCGAGGGGGGCGGGGGGAAGATGTAGGTCCCGCGCGCGATGTACTCCTTGAGGATGTCGTTCTGCACGGTCCCGGTCAGGGCCGTCGCGGCGATCCCACGCCGCTTCGCCGTGGCCACGTAGAGGGCGAGCAGGACGGACGCCGTGGCGTTGATCGTCATCGACGTGGACACGCGGTCGAGCGGGATCCCCTCGAAGAGGTCTTCCATGTCCTCGATCGAGGCGATCGAGACCCCCACCTTGCCGACTTCGCCGCGCGCCATCGGCGCGTCCGGGTCATAGCCCATCTGCGTCGGCAGATCGAAGGCGACCGACAGCCCCGTCTGGCCCTGCTCGAGCAGGAAGCGGTAGCGCTTGTTCGTCTCGGCGGCCGAGCCGAAACCGGCGTACTGCCGCATGGTCCAGTGCCGCGTCCGGTACATCTCGCGGTGGACCCCGCGCGTGAACGGAAACGCGCCGGGCTCGCCGAGGTCGTCCCGCCACCGGTCGCTTCGCACGTCGTCCGGACCGTACACGGGCTTGAGCGGCGTGGACCAAGAGGTCTCGGGGTCTTCTCGCCCGGCCGTCATAGGGGGAGGTTCCCGTGCTTTCGCGGCGGGTTGGCATCGCGCTTGGTCCGGACGATCTCCAGGGCGGCGATGAGGCGCGCGCGCGTGTCCTTGGGCTCGATGACCTCGTCGATGTAGCCGCGCTCGGCGGCCACGTACGGGTTCGCGAACTTCTCGCGGTACTCCCGCGTCCTCTCCTCTTTGAACGCCGCGGCGTCCTTCGCCCGCTCCGTCTCGCGCCGGTAGAGGATGTTCACGGCGCCGTCCGGTCCCATCACCGCGATCTCGGCCGTCGGGTAGGCGAAGTTCACGTCGCCGCGGATGTGCTTCGAGGACATGACGCAGTAGGCGCCGCCGTACGCCTTGCGCGTGATCACGGTCAGCTTGGGCACCGTCGCCTCGCAGAAGGCGTAGAGGAGCTTCGCGCCGTGTTTGATGATGCCGCCGAACTCCTGTGCGGTCCCCGGCAGGAAGCCCGGGACGTCCTCGAACGTCACGAGCGGGAGATTGAAGCAGTCGCAGAACCGCACGAAGCGCGCCGCCTTCAGCGACGCGTTGATGTCGAGACACCCGGCCAGGTGGGCGGGCTGGTTCGCCACGATCCCGACGGGCCGGCCGCCGAGCCGCCCGAAGCCGACGATGATGTTCGGCGCGAAGGCCGCCTGGACCTCGAAGAAATAGCGATCGTCCAGCACCGTCCGGATGATCTCGGACATGTCGTACGACTTGTTCGGCTGGTCGGGCACGATCGTCTGTAGCGACTCGTCGCGGCGGTCGACGGGATCCTGCGTGGGACGGAGGGGCGGGTCCTCGAGATTGTTCTGCGGCAGGAAGGTCAGCAGCTCGCGGATCAGCGCCAGGCACTCCTCCTCGCTGTCGGCGGCGAAATGGGCGACGCCCGAGGTGGTGGTGTGCGTGGTGGCGCCGCCCAGCTCCTCGGCGGACACGGCCTCGTGCGTCACCGCCCGGATCACGTCCGGGCCCGTGACGAACATGTAGGACGTCGTCTTCACCATGAAGACGAAGTCCGTGATCGCCGGCGAGTACACGGCGCCGCCCGCGCACGGCCCCATGATCGCGGAGATCTGCGGCACGACGCCGGAGGCGAGGGTGTTGCGGAGGAAGATGTCGGCGTACCCCGCGAGCGAGACCACGCCCTCCTGGATCCTGGCACCCCCGGAGTCGTTCAGCCCGATGATCGGCACGCCCGTCTTCATCGCCAGGTCCATCACCTTGCAGATCTTGCGTGCGTACGCTTCCGAGAGGGACCCGCCGAAGACGGTGAAGTCCTGGGCAAAGACGAAGGCGGGGCGCCCGTGGATCCGGCCCGATCCAGTCACCACCCCGTCTCCGAGGATCTTCTGCTTTTGCATGTCGAAGTCCTGGGTCTGGTGCACGACGAACTTGTCGATCTCCGCGAAGGAACCTGGGTCGAGCAGGAGGTCGAGCCGCTCACGCGCGGTCTTCTTCCCGGCCTTGTGTTGCCGGCGGATCCGGTCCTCGCCGCCGGCGAGCTCGGCCTCCACGTGGCGCCGACGAAGCTCGTCGAACTTATCGTGCGCAGACATCAAGCTCCTAGTTTCATTGACTTTCGCCCCGTTTTCCACCAATAATTCAGACCCCATGCCTCTCTGGGCGCAAACGCTCCTGACCCTGGCCGCTCTGGTCCTGATGCTGGCGCTCGCCGCGGCCGTCTGGGCGCTCCGGCGGGTCGCGCAGCGCGCCGAGGGCGTGTTGACGATCGTCGAGGAGGAGCTGCGGCCGCTCGTGGGCCAGGCCCACGGGTTGACCGAAGACGTCCGCGCGCTCACGCGCGAGGCGGGTCGGGAGCTTGAGCGCATCGGCGCGGTGGCCGACAAGGTCGAGAGCGTCGCCGACGGGTTCGCGCGGTTCGTGGGAGTGCTCGGCGGCCTGACGCGCGCCGGGCAGCTCGTCGGTGTGGCGGCGGGGGTCAAGAAAGGCGTGGAGGCGTTCGTCCAGCGCCTGCGAAAGAATCAAGGAGATGACCATGAGTGACGACCGAGGCAACGCGGCGGGATACCTGGGCTGGTTCTTCTTCGGCACGGCGCTCGGCGCCGCGGCGGCCCTTCTGCTGACGCCCAAGACCGGCCAGGAGGCGCGCGAGCTCCTCACCCAGGGGAGCGGCGACGTGGCGAAGAAGGCGCAGGAGTTCGCGACCGAGGCGCAGGGGCGCGCCGGCGAGTGGCTCGACAAGAGCCGAGAGCTCTTCGAGGAGCAGACCCAACGCCTCCTGAACGCCTTCGAGGCCGGCAAGGACGCGATGCGCGAGGAAATCCGCAAGGGCTCGACGCCGCCACGTGCCTGAGCTCGAGCTGCCGAACCCCGAGGAGCTCGACGAGCGGCGCGAGAAGCATTTCAGCCGTCGCGTCGCCCTCACGACGGCGATCTACGCCGTGGTCCTGGCGATCGCGTCGCTCGGGGGAAACAACGCGATGAAGGAGATGCTCCTGGCGCAGCAGCAGGCCTCCGATCAGTGGGCCTTCTACCAGGCGAAGGTGATCCGCGAGCACCAGTACCGTGGCCTCAGGCTCCAGCTCGAGGCGCAGCTCGCCGACCCCCCGAGTGTCAAGGGCGCGGAGCGTGCGAAGATCGACGCGCTCGCCAAGCGGTTCGGCGAGGAGGAGAAGCGCTACAACACGGAAAAACGGGAGATCGAGGCGGAGGCGAAGAAGCTCGAGCGTGAGCGGGACCGTCACCGAAACCGCGACCCGTACTTCGACTTCGCCGAGGTCTTCTTGCAGATCGCCATCGTGACCGCGTCCGTCGCCATCCTGTCGACGTCACGACCGATGTTCGCGTTCTCGCTCGCCCTCGCCCTGGTCGGCGCGATCCTCACCGCGAACGGCTTCACCCAGCTCTTCGCGCTGCCCTTCTTGCACCACGGCGCCGCCCACTAAATCATCGGAGGGGGCCTCGACGGCCCCCTCCGAGCCACCCCCAGGACGGGTTGCGCGGGCGGAGCCCGCGCTCGACGGCGGCGACTCCCACGGACCCGAACCGAGAGGTTGAGCGCTGACCACGATTGTCGTATCGTGGCAACAGCCATGAACGCGCCGCCTCTTGCGCTGTGGCGGATGCCACGCGAGCGATATGACCGCCTCATCGAGGCGGGCATCTTCGGCCCGGAAGATCGGGTCGAGCTGCTCGACGGCTTCCTCGTCGCCCGAGAGCCGCAAGGCGCGCGCCACGCCACGGTCGTCGCGCTCGTGCGCGCCGTGCTCGAGAAAGCGTTCGGCCGCTCCTACCACGTGCGGGAGGAGAAGCCGATCGCGCTCGACGAGCAATCGGAGCCCGAGCCCGACATCGTCGTCGTGCCGGGCCGGCCGCGAGACTACCTGGACGCCCACCCCTCTCGGCCCGTGCTGGTCGTCGAGGTCGCCGAGTCGTCGCTCGCGCTGGACCGACTGCGGAAGGGCGGCCTGTACGCGCGGGCGGGAATCACCGACTACTGGATCCTCAACCTGCTCGACGAGGTGCTCGAGGTCTACCGGGAGCCCGTGTGCGCCCCGTCGGGGCACGGCGAATGGAAGTACGTCTCGGTTCATCTATTGCGGCGCAACGCGGTCGTCACGCCGCTCGCCGCTCCAAGGGCCCGCATCCGCGTCGCCTCTCTGCTTCCCTGAGGTCAGAGGGCCTGGCGCGGGATCACGCTGATCCCGCCGTTCTCCTCGAGCACGGCCACCCGCACGTGCTGGGCGTCGGCGATCCCGCTCCGGCGGAGGGCGGCGTGGAGGTCCTCGAGCGTGATCCGCTCTTTCCTGAGGTTCGGGTACAGGATCTGGCCGTTGTGAATCAGGAGCGTCGGCGTCGCCTCGAGGAGCCGGCGCAGCCGCTTCGAGCGGAACGTCAGCTCGACGACGGCGTAGTTGAGGCCGAGGATCACCCCCGCACCGAGGAGCCCGCCCCCGAGGGAGTTGTCGGGTCCGATCACCGCGTTCTGGACCACGTTCGAGATGATCAGCAGCACCACGAGGTCGAACGGGGTGAGCTGGCCCACCTGACGCTTGCCGGTGAACCGGAACGCCAGGAGCATGAACAGGTAGACGACCACCGACCGCAGCACCTTCTCCCAGATTCCGATCTCGGGAACGAGCAGGCTCGTCATGCTCACCCCCCCGGCCGGCCCGTGCCGGTCGCGTCGCGAATCAGAGGTGGATCGCCTGGCCGAGGGCGCCGAGCGTCGCCTCGAGCGCGGCTTCGGACAGGGTCGGGTGGGCGTGGATCGTGTGGATGATCTCCTCCAGCGTCGCCTCGACCGTCCGCCCCACGGCGAACTCGTGGATGATCTCCGTCGCCTCCGGGCCGACGATGTGGACGCCCAGGATCTCGCCCGTCGCCTTGTCGGCGACCACCTTCACGAAGCCCTCCGTATCGCCGAGGGCGACGGCCTTGCCGCTCGCCGTGAACGGGAACTTCCCGACGCTCACCTCACGGCCGTTCTCCCGCGCGCGCTCTTCCGTCAGGCCGAGCGACGCGATCTGCGGGCGGCAGTAGGTGCACGCGGGCACGTTCCCGTAATCGAGGGGGCGGGGCTCACGCCCCGCGATCGCCTCGGCGGCCACCACGCCCTCCGCCATCGCCTTGTGCGCGAGCAGCGGCGGCCCGACCATGTCGCCGATCGCGTAGACTCCCGGCACCGACGTCTCCATCCGCGGCGAGACCGTCACGAAGCCACGGCCGAGACGAACGCCGAGCGGTTCCAGCCCGAGGCCGGCGACCTTCGCGCTGCGGCCGACGGCCATCAGCACCTGCTCGGCCTCCAGCCTCCCGGCATCGGTCTCGACGGCCACGCCCGCGCCCCCGGGCTTCACGGCGGCCACCTTCACGCCGGTCTTCATCTCGATGGACCGGCGCCGGAACGCCCGCGCGAGCTCTTTCGAGACCTCCTCGTCCTCGAGGGGGACCAGACGGGGGAGCGCCTCGAGGATCGTCACCTGGACGCCGTAAGACGCATAAACGTCGGCGAACTCGACGCCGACCGCGCCCGCGCCGATCACGATGATAGACTTGGGCGACTCCTCGTTGCGCACGGCGCCGTTCGAGGAGATCACCGTCTTCTCGTCGATGGGGACGCCGGGCAGCGACTTCGGCTCGGAGCCGGTCGCGAGGATCACCGCCCTCGCCTGGATCGTCTCGGTCCCGCCCGACCCCGCCACGTCCACGGTGTCGCGCCCCTTGAGGACGCCACGACCCGAGACGAGGGTGATCTTGTTCTTCCTGAACAGGAACTCGACGCCCTTCGACATGCGATCGGCGACGCGGCGGCTCCGCTGGATCGCCTCGGCGTAGCTCGCCTCGAAGCCCGTGAGACGGATACCGAACTCCGCGGCCCGCCCGAAGAGGTTGACCACCTCGGCGTTGCGCAGGAGCGCCTTGGTCGGGATGCACCCCCAGTTCAGGCAGACGCCGCCGGGCCGATCGTCTTCGACGGCCGCCACCGACAGACCGAGCTGGGCGCAACGGATCGCGGCGACGTAGCCTCCGGGCCCGGTGCCGACGACGACGACGTCGACTTTCACAGGCTCGCCTCGCACGCTCGTGCCTGCGGCACGTCCGCCGTGCTGCGGCTTCGCACTGCCATCACAGGCTCGCCTCGCACGCTCGTGCCTGCGGCACGTCCGCCGTGCTGCGGCTTCGCACTGCCATCACAGGCTCGCCTCGCACGCTCGTGCCTGCGGCACGTCCGCCGTGCTGCGGCTTCGCACTGCCATCACAGGCTCGCCTCGCACGCTCGTGCCTGCGGCACGTCCGCCGTGCTGCGGCTTCGCACTGCCACCTGGGACGCCATCGTGCTACACCAGGAGCCGGAGCGGCTCTTCGAGGAGACGCTTGACGTCCTGGAGGAACCGCGCCCCCATCGCCCCGTCCATCACCCGGTGGTCGCAGGAGAGCGTCAGCGCCATCCTCCGCCCGACGCCGAGCCCGGCGTCGTCGACGACCGGCATACGCCGCACCGACCCGACGGCGAGGATCGCACCCTCGGGCGGATTGATGATCGCCGAGAACTCGGCGACGTCGTACATCCCGAGGTTCGAGATCGAGAACGTGGCGCCCGAGAGCTCCGGGGCGCGTAGCTTCCGCACCCGGGCGCGCTCGGCGAGATCGCGCGCGTCGACGGCGATCTGGGCGAGCGACTTCGCCTGGCAGTCTCGGAGCACGGGCGTGATGAGTCCGTCGTCGAGCGCGACCGCGATGCCGATGTGCGCGCGGTGCCAGACGCGGATCGACTCGCCCTGAAAGGAGGCGTTCACACCGGGGTGTCGGAGGAGCGCCAGGGCGCACGCGCGCACGACGAGGTCGTTCACCGAGATCTTCGGCTGGCCCTCGAGCGCGTTCAGCTCCTCGCGGAGCTCCCACGCGCGATCCATCGCGACCTCGCTCGTGACGTAGAAGTGCGGGACGGGCGCTTTCGAGAGCGGCATGCGCTTGGCGATCGTCGCCCGGATCTGGGAGAGCGGCCGGTCTTCGTATTCGACGCCGGGGACGGTCGCGGCGGCAGCTGGCGCGGCCGTCACGGCGGCGGGCGCGGCCGCGGCCGTCACGGTGGCCGCCTCGACGTCGCGCCGGATGATGCGACCACCGGGTCCGGTGCCCCGGATCAGCCGGAGATCGACACCCGACTGAGCCGCGATCTTCTTCGCTAGCGGCGACGCCTTGACCCGCCCGGCCGATGCCGGCGCCGCGAGGCTGACCGCGGGCGTTGCCGGAGCCGGTGCCGACACCACGGCGGGTCTTGGCGGCGCTGGTGCAGGCGTGGCGGCGGGCGCCGGGGGGGCTTCCGGGCGAGTGTCTTTCCGAGCAGAGGAAGCCCCCCCGGCCCCCGGCGCAGCCGCCGGTGCGGGCGCGGCAGCGAGCACCGCCGCGATGTCCTCGGTCGGCTCCGCGATGACCCCGATCAGCGTCCCCACGGGCGCCTTCTCGCCGGCGGGTACCAGGATCTTGCGCAGCACGCCGGCGCCGAACGCCTCCATCTCGACGTCGGCCTTGTCGGTCTCGATCTCCGCGAGGATGTCACCGCCCTGGACCCGGTCGCCCTCCTTCTTGAGCCACTTGATGATCTTCCCCGTCTCCATCGCGTCGGACAGTTTCGGCATGACGACCTTCGTGACGGCCATCGTCAGCTCCCGTTCGCGTTGCAGACGCGGCGGATCGCGGCTGCGATTTTGTCCTTCGTGGGCGTCTTGAGCTTCTCGAGGTTCCGCGCGTACGGCATCGGGGCGTTGGCGCCGGTCACCCGTTCGACGGGCGCGTCGAGGTCGTCGAAGGCGTGCTCGGTGACGAAGGCCGAGATTTCCGAGCCCATGCCGGCGAACCCCGCCCCCGCCTCCACGACGACGACGCGGTGGGTCTTGCGCACCGACCCGATGATCGTCTCGACGTCCATCGGCCGGAGCGTCCGCGGATCCACCAGCTCGACGGAGATCCCTTCCTTGGCGAGCTCGTCGGCCACCTCGATCGCCCGGTACATCATGCCCATGTAGGCGATCACGGTGACATCGGTGCCCTCGCGGCGGACGACCGCCCGGCCGAGCGGGATGACGAAGTCGGGGTCCTCCGGCACCTCGCCCTTCACGGGGTAGAGCGTCTCGGCCTCGATGAAGATCACGGGGTTGGGGTCCCGGATCGCCGACTTCAGGAGCCCCTTCGCGTCCATCGGCGTCGTCGGCCTGACGACCTTGAGTCCTGGCACGTGGTAGAAGTACGTCTCCATCGACTGCGAGTGCTGGGCCGCGAGCTGCGCCGCCGGGCCGCCCGGCCCGCGGATGACGATCGGCACGTTGAACTGGCCGCCGGACATGTAGTACATCTTCGCGGCCGAGTTCACGATCTGGTCGAGGGCGAGGAGCGCGAAGTTGAACGTCATCATCTCGACGACGGGCCGCAGCCCGAGCATCGCCGCCCCGATGCCGATGCCGGTGAACCCCGATTCGGCGATCGGGGTGTCGACGACCCTCCGAGGCCCGAACTCCTTGAGGAGCCCCTGCGTCACCTTGTAGGCGCCCTCGTAGAGCCCGACCTCCTCGCCCATCACGAACACGCGCGGATCGCGGCGCATCTCCTCGCGGAGGGCCAGGTTCAGAGCCTCGCGATACGTCATCACCGCCATCTCAGTCCTCCTTGTAGATGTCGGTGAACAGCCACTCGTCCGGCGGTTCCGGGGAGGCGTCGGCGAACGCGACGGCCTCGTCGATCCGGTCGTTGACGTCCTTCTCGATCGCCCGCACGTCGGCCTCCGTGACGACCCCGGCCCGGAGCGCGCGCTCGCGGAACATCACGATCGGGTCGCGCTGTTTCTCGCGCTCGACTTCCTCCTTCGTCCGGTACACCGCGCCCGCCGGGTCGCGCATCGAGTGGCCGCGGTACCGGTAGGTGTCCGCCTCGATCAGGGACGGCGTCTTGTCCTGGCGCGTCCGGGCCACGGCGCGACCGACGACCTCGCGCACCGCGAGGACGTCCATACCGTCGACCTTCTCGGACGGGATCCCATAGGTCTGACCGAACTTCCAGATCTCGGTCTGTGCGAGGGCGCGGTCGGTGGAGGTACCCATCGCGTAGCGGTTGTTCTCGCAGAGGTAGATCACGGGGAGCTTCCAGAGCGCCGCGAGGTTCAGCGACTCGTGGAACTCCCCCTGAGGGACGGCGCCGTCGCCGAAGTAGCAGACGATAACCGCATCGCGCCCCTCGTACTTGATCGCGAACGCCGCGCCCGCGGCGAGCGGCAGGTGCGCGCCCACGATCGCGTGGCCGCCGAGGAAGTTCACGCTCCGGTCGAACAGGTGCATCGAGCCGCCCTTGCCCTTCGAGAGCCCATCGCGGCGGCCGAAGAGCTCGGCCATCACCCGCCTCGGGTCGGCGCCCTTGGCCAGACAGTGCCCGTGCTCCCGGTAGGCGGAGATCGCGCAGTCATCCGGGCGGAGGACCGAGGTGGCGCCGACCGCAACGGCCTCCTCCCCGATGTAGAGGTGGAGGAACCCGCCGACCTTCCCGAGGGTGTAGGCCTCCGCCGCCTTCTCCTCGAAGCGGCGGATCAGGAGCATGTCGTGCAGGAGCTTCCGCGCCAGCTCGGCGTCCACGCCGAGGACCGCAGACCCTCTCCGCTCCGGCATCGTCTTCGCCATGCCTCCCTCCTGCTACCAGCGCATCAGGCTGAGGTCGTCCACCGACAGCCGTCGGCGGAGACGGAAGATCGTGACGATGATCGCGAGCCCCACGGCCACCTCCGCGGCGGCGACGGCCATGACGAAGAACACGACCGCCTGGCCGTCGGGGTTGCCGACGCGCCGGCCGAAGGCCACGAGCGCGAGGTTCGCGGCGTTCAGCATGAGCTCGATCGACATGAACATCACGAGCGGGTTACGCCGGATCACGACCCCGATCACCCCGATCGTGAAGAGAACCGCCGACAGCCCGACGTAGTACGACTCGGGCACCATCATAATAGGCTCGCCTCGCGCTTCGCGCTGCGGCTTCGCACTCCCATCACAGGCTCGCCTCGGGCGTCGGACGCCCTGCGGCTTCGCACTCCCATCCTTACACCCTCCGTCGCGCCAGGAGGAGCACCCCGACCATCGCGGCGAGCAGCAGCACCGAGGTCAGCTCGAAGGGGAACAGATACCGCGTGAACAGGAGACCGGCGATCGCCTCGACGCCACCGCCGGCGGGCGAGATGCCCGTCCCGCCCCCACCACGATCCCGGCCCACTACGAAGATCAGTTGGACGAAGAGGAGCGCGCCCGCGGGGAGCGCCAGGAGCCGCCAGGGGCGCCGCGGGTCGGGGCCCGTCTCCTCCTTGCCGGGAATGAGGACCATGATCGCGAAGACGAAGAGGACCATGATCGCGCCGGCATAGACGATCACCTGCGCCCAGGCCAGGAACTCGGCGCCGAGGGTCTGGTAGAGCACGGCGATCGAGCCGAGGTTCACGATGAGGAAGAGCGCCCCGTGGATCGCGTTCCGCCTGAGGACGAGCCCCAGCGCGGAGACGACGGCCATCGCCGCGACGACGAAGAACGCCGCGTACGCCATCATGGCCTCCGGTCCGCTGAGATCGGGACCGGTGACGTCGGACGGCCGCCGGGGCCGGCAGGCTCGAGCGCCAACAGCACCTCCTTCGTGTAGATCATCCCGTCCCGGCTGTAGGAGGAGAACTCTAAAATGCCTGTGTCCATCCGGATCGCGTCTTCCGGACACGCCTCCACGCAGTAGCCGCAGAAGACGCACTTGCCCAGGTCGATGTCGAAGCGCGCGGGAACCTTCTCGATCTCCGGGTTCGGGTGCTCGTCCGCGACGATGTAGATGCAGCGCGCCGGGCACACGGTCTCGCACATCATGCACGCCACGCAGCGCGGCGAGCCGTCCTCGCGCCTCACGAGTCGGTGAAGCGAGCGCAGGCGTGGCGCGTACGGCCGACGCTCCTCGGGATACTGGATCGTCACCGCGCCCCGCGCGTCGACCCGACCGAGCGCGTGCGCGATGTGGCGGCCCAGATTGCGGAAGAAGTGGGCGGCCGTGAGACCGAGCCCCGAGAGCACCTCCGCGAGATAGAAGCGCTGCAGGACCTTCACGCGGGGCCTCCCCAGAGTAGGAGCCCGATCCCCGTGAGGACGATGTTCAGGACCGACAGCGGGAAGAGCCCGAGCCAGCCCAGCCGCATCGCCTGGTCGTAGCGGAAGCGGGGCAGCGTCCAGCGGACAAGCATCATGAAGAAGATCGTCGCACAAACCTTGGAGACGAACGCGCCTACCTGGAGGAGGACGACGAGCAGGTGGGGCAGCGCGACCGCTCCACCCCACGGGAACCGGAAGCCCTCCGCGACGAGGTAGGGGACCTGCCAGCCGCCGAGGAAGAGCGAGGTCGTCATCCCCGCGATGACCACGGTCTCGAGGAAGTCGGCCATCGCGAACATCCCGAACTTCATCCCGCTGTACTCGATGAAGTAGCCGATGATCTCGGACTCGCCTTCCGGCGTGTCGAAGGGGATCCGCTTGGTGGCGGCGATGCCGGCCGTCAGGAAGAGGATGAACGCGAGCGGCTGGGTGACGATCCCCCAGGCCGGGAGCCACCCCCAGAAGAGGTGCCCCTGTACTCGCACGATGTCCTGCATGTTGAGCGAGCCCCCGATCATGACGATGCCCATGATCGAGGCGCCGATCGCGACCTCCGCGGAGATCATGAGGGCCGCCGCGCGCTGGCCACCCAGGAGCGCGAAGTTGTTCGCCGACGACCAGCCGGCCATCATCACGCCGTAGACGCCGAGCGAGAGCATCGCGAACACGTAGAGGATCCCGACGTTCAGCGTGACCGCCTGCAGCGGGATCTCACGCCCGGCCACGCGAAGCACGTCGCCGAAGGGGATCGACGCAAAGGCGACGAGCGCGCAGAAGACGGAGACGAACGGCGCCAGGCCGAACAGGAAGCGGTCGGCGCGCGCCGGGCGGAAGTCCTCCTTGGTGAGCATTTTGATCGCGTCGGCGAGGGGGTGGAACAGGCCCAACAGGCGGAACCCGAGGATCGACGCGCGGTTGGCCCCGATGCGGTCCTGCATGATCGCCGACTGTTTGCGCTCCACCCAGGTGAGGAGCCCGCCCAGGTTGAGGACGAAGAGCATGACGAAGGCGACGCGTCCGAAGGCGATCGAGAGGTCCCCGATCATGGGAGCTTGGCGCCTCCATCGCCGATCGATTGATAGGTGAGTCCCGCGAAGACAGGGACGGCGCCGGCCAGCTCGCGGAACCATCGCTCGGCCCGCGGCGCGCTGACCTCCACGCCGAGTGCCTGCAGCACGCGGCCCAGGATGTCCCATTCGGGGAGCGCCTGGCCCAGGGGCTCGACCGCCGCGCGGAAACGCTGCACCCGACCCTCAAAATTGGTGTACGTCCCCTCGCGCTCCACCCAGGTGGCGGCCGGCAGGACCCAGTGGGCGCGCTCGCTCGTGGCGTTGGCGTTGGTCCCGGTGAAGATCAGGAGCGGGACCGCCCGCAGGGCGGCGTCGGTCTCGGCCGCGTCCCAGGCGCACTGGAGGAGGTCGTGGCCGAAGACCCAGAGGCACTTCACCACTCGGGCGCGGGCGGCGGCGAGGATGGCCGCGCCGTCGCCGTCGAGCCCGAGCAGCTCGGCGCCGCGGGAGTTCGGGTTCTTGTCGCCGCGGATCAGCAGGGTATCCTCGTCGCCCGGCTCGCGCGGCGGCACGCGGAAGGCGACGCGCCGGATCCCGCGCTGCTCGAGCACGCGCCGCAAGGCCCAGAGATCCTCGTTCGCCATCTTCGGCGAGGCGACGACGCCGATCTCGTCCGGGGCGAAGCGGCGGAGCGCGCCGGCGACCGCCCCGATCGCCTCCTCCCACGTGGCGTCGCTCACCGCGCCGTCCTCGCGGCGGCTCGGGGCCAGGAGCCGAGTCTTGTCGTCCACGAACGCGAACCCGTAGCGGCCGGCGTCGCAGATCCACCAGCGGTTGACGTCCGCGTTGAAGCGCGGCTTGAGGCGGGCCACGCGGCGCCCCTCGTTGTGGTGCGGGCGCCGGCGGTTCACGTGCACCTCGATGTTGCAGCCGCGCGCACACCCCGGGCAGATCGACGTCGCGCGCTCCAGATACCAGACGCGCACTGCGAAGCGGAAGTCGCGGTCGGTGAGGGCGCCCACCGGGCAGATGTCCACGACGTTGCCAGAGTACTTGTTGGCGAGCTCCGTCCCCGGGAAGAGCCCGATCTCCGAGTGATCGCCGCGATCGAAGATGCCGAGCTCCCCCGTGCGCGTGACCTCGTCGCAGAACCGCACACAGCGCGAGCAGAGGATGCACCGCTCCGCGTCCAGCATGACGTGCGGGCCGAGCGGCACGGCCTTCGGTTTGTGCACCTTCTCGTCCCGCATCCGCGGGTCGTAGAGGCCGTGCTGCATGTAGTAGATCTGGAGCCAGCACTCGCCCGCCTGGTCGCACACCGGACAGTCGAGCGGGTGGTTGATCAGGTGGAACTCCATGATCGACTTGCGCGTCTCCTTGACGCGGTCGGTCTCGGTCAGGACGACCATCCCGTCGACCGCCGGCGTGTTGCAGGCGATCGTGGGTCGTGGCGTCTTCTCGATGTCCACCATGCAGAGGCGGCACTGCCCGGCGATCGAGAGGCCGGGATGGTAACAGTAGTGCGGGATCTCGACGCCGATCTTCCGCGCCGCCTCGATCAGGTTCGTCCCGGGCGGAACCTCGACCGCGTGGCCGTTGATCGTCAGGTTAGGCATGCGGCTATCTGGGTATCAGGGCCTCGAACTCGGCCCTGAACTTTTCGATGTACGAGACATAGGGCCCCACGGCGCCGTCGTAGAACGCACAGATCGTCGTCCCGGCGCCCCGGCGCGCCACATCCAGGATCGTATCCAGGTCGTCCTTCCGCCCTCGCCCCTCGACGATCCGGCGGACCATCTTGTAGATCCAGCCGGTCGACTCGCGGCAGGGCGTACACTGGCCGCAGCTCTCGTGGGCGTAGAACCGCGCGACGACCATCAACGCCTCGGGGATCGACACCGTCTCGTCCATCACGATCACGCCCGCCGAGCCCGCCATCGTGCCGGCGTTGCGGAGCCCGTCCACGTCCATCGTGACGTCGATCTCATCGCCGCGGAGGATCGCCGCCGACGAGCCGCCGGGGACGACCGCCTTGAGTCGCCCGTTGCCCGTGACCCCGCCCGCCAGATCGTAGACGAGCTGGCGCAGCGTGATCGCCACCGAGGCTTCGTAGACCCCTGGTCGCGTCACGCGCCCGGAGACCGAGTACATCCGCGTGCCGCCCTGGGTCTTGGTGCCGAGCGCCGCGAACCACGCGGCGCCCCGGGCGATGATGTGCGGCACGTGGCAGATCGTCTCCACGTTGTTCACGATCGTCGGCGCGCCGAAGGCGCCCTTGATCGCCGGAAAAGGAGGCTTCAGCTTTGGCCAGCCCTTCTTCCCTTCCAGCGAAGAGATCAGTCCGGTTTCTTCACCACAGATGTAGGCACCCGCGCCGCGATGGACCACGACGTCGAACCCCTTGCCGAGATACCCGGCGTCGTACGCCTCGCTCACCGCGGTCGCGAAGCGTCGATACGGCTCGACGTATTCCCCGCGGACGTAGACGAAGCCGGTCGCCGAGCGGATCGCCCGCGCAGCGATGAGCATGCCTTCGATGACCGCGTGCGGGTCACGCTCGAGCAGGTAGCGGTCCTTGAACGTCCCGGGCTCGCCCTCGTCGGCGTTGATGACGAGGTAGACGGGTCCGCCGTGGCTCTTCGGGATGAACGACCACTTCGTCCCCGTCGGGAAGCCCGCGCCGCCGAGCCCGCGGAGGTTGGACTGCTTGACCTCCTCGGTGATCTCCGCGGGCGGGAGCGTCTGAGCCTTCTGCCAGGCGGTGTAGCCGCCGGTCTCGAGATACGCCTTGAGCGTGTGCGAGTCGGCGCGCGCGAAGTTGCGCGTGAGGATCTTCTCCGCCGTCACCGGAGACCCTCGAGGATCCGATCGACCTTCTCGGGCGTCAGGCCGAACTCGTAGCGGTCGTCGACTTGCATCATCGGCGCGTGCTCGCAGGCGCAGAGACACTCGACCGACTGCAGCGTCACCCGCCCATCGTCCGTGGTCTCGCCCACGTCGATGCCGAGCCGGCGCCGGAGGTGGGCCACGATCATGGGCGCGCCGGCCAGGTGGCAGGAGAGGTTGTGGCAGACGGCGACGATGTGGCGGCCCTTCGGCGCGCGGAAGAACAGCGTGTAGAACGTCACCACCTCGTGCACGTGGGCCGGCGTCAGGTCGAAGAGCGCGGCCACGTACGCCTCGACCTCGAGCGAGACGTAGCCGAACGTCTCCTGCGCCAGGTGGAGCACGGGCAGGAGCGCCGCCCGCCGGTCCGGATAGAGCCCCTGGAGCCGGTGGACTTCTGCCAGCTGCTCGACAGAGAACGCGACGGGTGTAGAGGCGCGCGTGGCTGCGTCCGTCCCATCCTGTCCCCTCATCGGTCCAGCTCGCCGCCGATCATGTTCACCGAGCCGAACGTCGGGATGAGGTCCGCGACCATCCCGCCCTCGATCATCCGGTGGAGCGCCGCCATCGGCGGCAGGCACGGCGGCCGGCAGCGAACCCGGTACGGCCGGTCGCTGCCGTCGGACACGACATAGAAGCCGAGCTCGCCGTTCGCCCCCTCGACCGCGACGTACGCCTCGCCCTGCGGCGGCCGGATGCCGAAGCCCTCCATGATCAGCATGAAGTGGTTCATCAACCCCTCGATCGACCCGTACGTCGTCTCCTTCGGCGGCAGGACGACCCGCTTGTCGGCCGCGTTGACCCGATCGTGGGCGGGCCGCTCCGAGCCCTGGAGGTTGGGCGAGAGCGTGATCGGCACGAGGAGCAGCCCCTCCGTCTTGCCCTGCTTGCCCCGGTCCACGTACGCTGCGGGGTCGATCGGGCGCCCCGCGAAGTCCACGTTGATGGGGCCACCCGGAATCATCGCGAGCGCCTGCTCCACGATCCGCATCGACTGCTCCATCTCGGCCATGCGGACCAGGTACCGGGCGTAGTTGTCGCCGGCCTTCTGCGTCGGAATCTCGAACGCGAGCCGGTCGTACACGTCGTAGGGCTGTGCCCGCCGCACGTCGTAAGGGACGCCGACCGCGCGGAGCAGCGGGCCCGTGATCGCGTACGCGATCGTCTCCTCGCGGCTGAGGGCGCCCACGCCGATCATGCGATCCATGAAGATGCGGTTGCCCGTCAGGAGGCGGTGGACCTCGTCGAGGACCTCACGCGTCTCCTTGAAGGCCTTGGCCGCCCGCTCGGCGAAGCCGTCGGGCAGGTCCGCCTTGACACCGCCGACGCGCCCGTACGAGATCGTGAGCCGCGCGCCCGTCACGTCCTCGACCAGCTCCCACAGGTACTCGCGCGCCTTGATCATGTAGAGGAAGACCGTGAACGCCCCGAGCTCCATCGCCGAGGCGCCGATGCACGTGAGGTGGTCGCAGACGCGCGAGATCTCCGCCATGATGACGCGGATGTACTTGCACCGCTCGCTGACGTCGATCCCCAGGAGCTTCTCCACCGCGGCGCAGTACCCGAAGTTGTTGATGAGGGGCGAGACGTAGTTGAGCCGGTCGGTGTACGGGATCGCGTTGTTGTAGCCGCCCTGCTCGCAGTCCTTCTCGAACGCGCGGTGGAGGTACCCGATCTCGACGTCGGCGCGGACGATGACCTCGCCGTCGAGCTCGGTCACGATCCGGATGATCCCGTGCATGGCCGGGTGCGCCGGCCCCACACCGACGTGCAGGCGCTGGCTCCCGCTGCCGGTGCCGCTCCCCTCGCCCAGCATGAATTCGCGTCGTGTCATCTCCGCCATCGCCGTGTCTAGTTCGTCGGACCGATCAGCGGCTGCCGCCGGTCGATCGGATAGTCCTTCCGCAGCGGGTGGCCGACGAACTCCTCGTACATCAGCAGGCGCCGCGGGTCGGGGTGACCCGCGAAGCGCACACCGAACATGTCCCAGACCTCCCGCTCGAACCAGTCGGCGACCGGCCAGAGGTCGACGGCGGTCGGCACCACGGCGTCGTCCTCGTCGACCCGCACTTTCACTCGCAGCCGGTGGTTGTGGGCGATCGAATAGAGGTGGTAGACGACCTCGAAGCGCGGGCCGTCCTCGCGTCCGGGATATTTCGAGTAATCGACCGCGGTGAGGTCCGTCAGCATCTCGAACGCGAGCGCGGGCTCGTCGCGGCAGTGCACGAGGACGCGCGGGAGCGCCTCACGGGTCACGACCGCCGTGTGGTCGCCGCGGAAGTCGTGTGTCTCGATGACGCCCGACCCGAACCGCGCCCGGAGCGCGGCGAGCATCGCCGCCCCGTCCATCAGCGTCGCACTCCCACTCAATACCTCTGGGCCTGGGCGGCGATCCTATCCTGAAGCTTCATGAGCCCGTCGATGACGGACTCCGGGCGGGGCGGGCAGCCGGGGATGTAGACGTCCACGGGGATGATCGTGTCGATGCCCTGGACGGTCGCGTAGTTGTCGTAGAAGCCGCCCGTGCACGTGCAGACGCCGAACGCGACGACCCACTTCGGCTCGGTCATCTGGTCGTAGACGCGCTTGAGCACGGGCGCCATCTTGTGGCTGATCGTCCCGACGACGAAGAGAACGTCCGCCTGCCGCGGCGAGAAGCGCGGCAGCCCCGCGCCGAACCGATCGATGTCGTAGTGCGAGCACGCCGTGGCCATGTACTCCATGCCGCAGCATGCCGTCACGAACGGGTACTGGAAGATCGAGTATTTCCGCGCCCAGCCGATGGCCTCGTCGAGCTTGGACGTAAAGAACGTGCCTAGTCCCACTCGAGTCCTCCCTTGCGCCAGATATAGAGGAACCCGAGCATGAGGATCGCCAGGAACACCATCATCTCCACGAACCCGAACCATCCGAGCCTGCGATAGATCACGGCCCACGGCCAGACGAACATGAGCTCGATGTCGATCAGGATGAAGAAGATGGCGATCGTGGAGAACTTGATCGCGAATCGGCCCTCCGACACGGCGATCGGGTCCTTGCCACACTCGAACGGCTCGGCCTTCACCGGCGTGAGCCGCCGCGGCGCGAGAAGCCTGGGGATACCGAGCAGCGCACCGGCGACGAGCGCCGCGAAGACGAACGTCATGAGCATCGAGACAGAGGTCACGCGGTCGCTCCCGCGGCGTCCGCCTGGCGCTTGGCGTGGTACGAGCTGCGGACGAGCGGCCCCGCCTCGACGTGGGTGAACCCGAGCTCCCGCCCGATCGCCGCGAGCTCGGCGAACTCGTCGGGACGGTAGTAGCGCGCGACGGGCAGGTGCTGCGGCGACGGCCGAAGGTACTGGCCGAGCGTCAGGATCGACACCCCGACCGCGCGCAGATCGCGCAGGGTCGCGACCAGCTCATCCCGCTCTTCGCCGAGACCCAGGATGATCCCCGATTTGGTCGGAATCTCCGGCGCGACCGCGCGCGCGTGACGGAAGAGCCCGAGCGCGCGCGCGTAACGGCCGCCGTGCCGCGCGACCTTGTAGAGACGCTCCACCGTCTCGGTGTTGTGATTCAGGATGTCCGGCCGCGCGGCGAGGACCGTCTCGAGCGACGCGGCGCGGCCCTGAAAGTCGGGGATCAGGACCTCCACGCGGCAGCGCGGCGCGTGCCGACGCACCGCGCGGACCGTCGCCGCCCAGTGCGCGGCGCCGCCGTCCGCGAGGTCGTCACGGTTGACCGATGTGATCACGACGTAGTCGAGCCCGAGCTCGCCGACGGCGCGGCCGATCCGCTCGGGCTCCTCGCGGTCCTCCCAGACGGGCGTGCCGTGCGCGATCGCACAGTAGCCGCAGTTGCGGGTGCACACGTCCCCCAGGATCATGAACGTCGCGGTCGCGTCCTCCCAGCACTCGCCGATGTTGGGACAGCGCGCCTCTTCGCAGACCGAGTGGAGGTTCCACTCGCGCATCCGACTCTTGAGACGCATGTAGTTGGGGCCGCCGGGCGCGCGGACCTTGAGCCACGCCGGCTTAGGCCCCTCCGGGACGAGGCTCGAGGGCTGGACCACGGGAAGTGAGCGTGTCATTAGCACTTATCCCCGTTCGCTCAAACCGAATCATTATGCCATACGGCGGGAACCCGACGTTCAGGGTACGGGCGGAGAACGAAGAGTCGGTCGCGGCGGAGCGTCAGGCGCGGAACCAGGGCGACCGGACGCGGGCGTGCGAGTCGCTGAGCCCCTTCCTCAGGCCGAGATTCCCGGCGCCCACGCGCGTCCGAATCGGCCGAGCCAATCGTCGAGCTCGAGCGGTCTCCACCTGGCCCACATCCATTTGCGGGCGGTCACCAGCGTCCCTCTGCCGAACTCGGAGATGATCTCGAACTCGTCCATGAGCCGTCGGACGCCTGGCAGGCCCAGGCCGAGGCTCCCGGAGGTGGAGAACCCGTCCCGCATCGCCAGCGCGAGGTCGGGGATCCCGGGCCCGGTGTCGGCGGCCCTGACCTCGACCCCACGCTTGTAGCCGTCGTCGACCAGCCTCAGGATGATCTCGCCGCGCGCCGCGTGACTGACGATGTTTCGCGCCAGCTCCGAGATCGCGGTGGACACGAGGGCGAGATCGGTAGCGGGGAAGCCGCACCACCCCGCTAACTCGCGCCCGTTCTGGCGGGCCGCCACGATATCCGTGTCGGAATCGATGGACACCCGCGTCTCGCTCTCGATGAGCGCTGCCTTCATGCGTCGGTCCTTTCCATGTGGTGCCGAAGGGGGGACTCGAACCCCCACGGGTTGCCCCACACGCCCCTCAAACGTGCGCGTCTGCCAGTTCCGCCACTTCGGCGCGCTGCGAGGCCGCAGTATACCGCTACCGCGCGCGGCTGACAAACCTCGCGGCGCTCTGTCTGAGGCGCGGGTCGAGCGCGTCACGGATCCCCTCGCCCAGGAGGTTGTACGAGAGCACGGTGAGGAGGATGGCGAGCCCCGGGTACACGGATAACCACCAGCCGATCTCGATCGCGTCCTTGCCTTCGTTGAGGATGTTGCCCCAGGTCGCGTGCGGAGGCTGGACGCCGAGCCCCAGGAACGACAGGCCCGACTCGGTGAGGATCGCGGCGGGAATGCCGAGCGTCATCGCCACGAGCACGGGCGCCATCGCGTTCGGCAGGATATGGCGCCAGACGATCCGGAAGCCGCTCGCGCCCACCGCCTGCGACCAGATGACGAACTCGCGCTCCTTGAGCGCCAGGAACTCCGCGCGGACGAGCCGCGCCACGCCCATCCACCCCGTGAGGCCGATCACCGCCATGATCGTCCAGATCGAGGGGCGCAGGAACGCGAGCACCGCGAGGAGGAGGAAGAAGCGCGGGAAGACGAGCATCAGATCCACGAGTCGCATGATCGCCCCATCCACCAGGCCGCCGTTGTAGCCCGCGAGGGAGCCGAGCACCACGCCGATCAGCGACGCGATCCCGACCGAGACGAACCCAACCGCGAGCGACACGCGCGCGCCGTAGAGCATGCGCGACAGGACGTCGCGCCCGAGCTGGTCGGTCCCGAGCGGGTGCGCGTTCGACGGCCCGTCGAGGATCTTCTGGATGTCGGGCCGGTTCGGGTTCCAGGGCGCGATGACGGGGGCCAGGAGCGCGAGGAGGACGAGGCAGACGACGACAACCCCGCCCACCAGCGCGAGGCGGTTCCGTCTGAGCGCGCGCCAGAACGCCCTCAGCGGCGTCCCCGGCGGGCGCCCACGCGGATCCGTGGATCGACGAAGCTGTAGGTGACGTCCGCGACGAGATTGGCCACGAGCGTGAGCGTCGAGACGATGACGAGGTTCCCCATGATCACCGGGTAGTCGCGCTCGAAGACCGCCTGCACCATGAGCTGCCCCATGCCGGGGATCGCGAAGATCGACTCGACGATGATGCTGCCGCCGATGAGTCCCGGCAGCGAGAGCCCGAGGATCGTGACGACCGGGAGCAGCGCGTTGCGAAGCGCGTGCTTGCCGATCACGATGGGCTCGGCCAGGCCCTTGGCCCGCGCCGACTGGATGTAGTCCTGGCGGACGACCTCGAGCATGGACTGGCGCATGTAGCGCGAGAAGCCGGCGAGCCCGCCGAACGTCGCGACCAGGATCGGCAGGACGAGGTGGCCGAGGAAGTCCCACTGCTGGCGCCAGAACGAGAGGTACTCCCAGTTGAGCGAGCGGAGCCCCGAGATCGGCAGCCAGCCAAGCTGCACCCCGAAGAGGATCATGAGGAGCAGGGCCAGCCAGAAGTCCGGCGTCGCGAAGCCCACGAAGACGAAGACCGTCGTCACCTTGTCGAAGAGGGAGTACTGGCGCGTGGCGGACAGGACGCCGATCGGCACCGCGAGGCCGACGATGACCAGCATCTCGATGATGTTGAGGAACAACGTCACCGGCAGCCGCTCACAGATCTTCTGGAGTACCGGCCGGGCGTCGGGCGAGAACGATTTGCCGAAGTCGAGCCGCACCAGGCGCGCGAGCCACCTGGCGTACTGGACGTGGAGCGGCTTGTCGAGGTCGTACGTTTCGCGCAGGAGCTGCCGGGCCTGGGCGTCGGACTGGATCGAGAGGTCGCCGGTCTGGACCTCGGCGGGCTCCCCGGGTGCCAAATGGATCACGACGAACGAGACAAAGGTGATGCCGAGCAAGAGCGGGAGGGCGAGGAGGAGCCGCCGCAGCGCGTACCCGAGCATGGCGCGCTATTGTAGCGTAGCCGCCGACGTCACTCCGCGGTGTAGCGTTGGAGGTGCTTCGGGACGTACCACTTGTGGAAGTTGTAGAGGATCCCGTTCGGCGACGGGACGATCCCGCGCACGCGCGACGAGACGACCGGCAACGCGTCGCGGAAGTAGAGGAAGATGATCGGCTGGTCCTCGGCGAGGATCTCCTGGAGCCGGGTGTAGTACTGCTTCCGCTCCTCCTCCCGGCACGACGTGCGTCCCCGCTCGAGCAGCGCGTCCACCTCGGGGTTCGCATACGAGATGTGATTGAGCTCGTCCGGGCCCGTCTTCGACGAGTGCCAGATCTCGTACTGGTCCGGATCCAGGCCGATGCCCCAGCCCATGACGATCGCCTCGAACCGCCGCTTCTTGATGTACTCCTTGAGGAACGACGCCCACTCGATCACGCGGATGTCCACCTGGACGCCGAGCTCCTTGAGCGACGCCTGGACGATCTCGGCGACCTTCTTGCGCTCGTCGTTGCCCTGGTTGGTCAGGAGCTCGAAGGCGAAGGGCTGGTCGTGCCTGTTCACGAGCACGCCGTCGGCGTTCTTCTTCCAGCCGGCCTCCGCGAGCAGCGTTCGCGCCGTGTCCACGTCGTAGGGGTACGTCTTCACGTTCGGGTCGTACGCCCAGGTGCCGGGCTTGTAGGGGCCCGTCGCCGCACGTCCGAGGCCGAGCAGCACGCCGTCGATGATCTCGCGCTTGTTGATGGCGTGGGCGAACGCCTGCCGGACCCGCCGGTCGGCGAACCTTTGATCTCGAAGGTTGAAGCCGACGTACGTGTACGCGTTCGCCGGGTACTCGTACTTGTGGTAGGCCTTCCGGAAGGCCGGGTATTCCGTCTGGCGCTTGAACTGCAGCGCGGTGAGGCCGGCCGAGTCCACGCCCTTCGCCTTCAACTCGAGGAAGATCGTCGCCTGGCTCGGGATGATCCGATAGACGATGCGCGCAATGTACGGGGACCCATCGAAGTAATCGGGGTTCGCGACGAGCACGACCTTCTCCCCGGGCTTCCACTCCTTGAGCCGGTACGCGCCCGTGCCCACCGGGTTCGACCGGTTCTGCGGCGCCTCGCGGAGGCGACCCTCGCGGACGTAGGGCTCGAGCACGTGCTTGGGCAGCATCCAGACGCCCCAGCTCTGCAGCGCCTTCGCGTACGGCTGCTTGTAGCGGACGTGCAGCGTGTACGGGTCCACCGCCTCGACCGAGGCGACGGCCCGAAAGTCCTCGCGGTACGCGGTCGGCGTCTTCGGGTTGATCATCGTCTCGTACGTGAAGACGACGTCCGCCGCGGTGAACGGCGCGTCGTCGTGCCAGCGCACGTTACGTCGCAAATGCAACGTGAGGTCGAGACAGTCCTTGCTGAACCGCCACGACTCGGCGAGTTCGCCGATGAGGTTCAGGTCACGGTCGCGCGTCACGAGACCGCTGTAGAGCAGTGAGCCGACTTCGAACGAGGCACTGTCGCTGAGGACGTTCGGGATGAGGCCCGAGATGTTGCCGATGAGCGCCTCGATGAAGGTGTCGCCGTAGGCGGGCTTCTCGCTCGCGGGGGCGTGGTCGATGGCGCTGTCGGCCTCGCCCCCGCAGCCGGCGAGGCCCAGCGCCAGGATCAGCGCGAGCCGGGCGAGTGGAGCTCCGGGCGTCACGCTACCGCGGCGCTCCCGGCGACGCGGGAGCCGCCGGGGCGCCGGGCGTCGGCGTCCCCGCGGCCGGCGCGGCGGCCGGGGGCGGCGCGGCCTCGCGCACGACAGAGCCGCCGCGCTCGCCGCCCAGCAGGGCCAGGCTGAACGAGGTGATGGTGAACATCGCGGCGATCGCGGCCGTGATCTTGCCGAGCACCGTCGGCGTGCCCATCGAGCCGAAGACCGCCTGGCTCCCCGCGCCGCCGAACGCCGAGCCGATGTCGGCGCCCTTACCGGCCTGCAGGAGCACGATCCCGATGATCGCGAAGCACGAGATAACGTGAACGACGATCAGGACGAGGTGCATTCCGTCACTCCTTCGGCGCGGTACCGGCGCGCGCTGCCTTCCTCACGATCGCAACAAATCCCGGCGCGTTCAGGCTCGCGCCGCCGACCAACGCGCCGTCGATCTCGGGCTCGGCGACAAGGGTATCGACGTTCTCGGGCTTGACGCTGCCGCCGTAGAGGATCCGGACCGACTGGGCGGCCTCTTTCGAGGCGAGCTCCGAGAGCAGGCCGCGGAGGTAGCCGTGGACCTCGCCGGCCTGGGTCGGCGTCGCGTTGACGCCCGTCCCGATGGCCCAGACCGGCTCGTAGGCGAGGACGACCTTCTCCATCTGCGCCGCCGTCACGCCGGCGAGCCCGGCGCGCAGCTGACCCTCGACCGTCGTGAAGGTGAATCCCTGGCGCCGCTCCTCCGCCGTCTCGCCGACGCAGAGGACCGGCGTGAGCCCGTGGGCCATGGCGGCGCGGAGCTTGAGATTGATGACCTCGTCGGACTCGCCGATCTCCTTGCGCCGTTCGGAGTGGCCGACGAGCACCCAACGGCAGCCGAGGTCGGCGAGCATCGGCGCCGAGATCTCGCCGGTGTGGGCGCCCGCGGGCTCGTGGTGACACGTTTGCGCCCCGAGCTGGATCGGGCTGCCGGCGAGCACCTCGACGACGGCGGCGAGGGCGGTGAAGGGCGGGCAGACGACGACCTGCACCCCGCGCGGGCGCCGGATCGCGTCGCGGATCGCGCCGGCGAGGACGCGCGCCTCCGCGACCGTCCCGTGCATCTTCCAGTTGCCGATGACGACGGGTGTCCTCACGCCGGCGCCTCGGTGAGCGCCTCGACGCCCGGGAGCCGCCGGCCCTCGAGGAACTCGAGGAACGCGCCGCCGGCCGTCGAGACGTAGCCGATCCGCTCGGTGACGCCGGCCGTCGCGAGCGCGGCGATCGTGTCTCCGCCGCCGACGATCGTGAACCCCGGCGCCTCCGCCACGGCGCGGGCGATGGCGAGCGTGCCGGCGGCGAAGGCAGGCCGCTCGAACACGCCCATCGGCCCGTTCCAGACGACCGTCTTCGCCATGCGCGTCACGCCGGCGAAGCTCTCGGCCGTGCGCGGCCCGATGTCGAGCCCCATCTCGGCGTCCGGAATCTCACGGATTCCGACCGCACGCCCGGCGGCGCTGTCCGGGCGCTCGGCGACGACCGTGTCGAGGGGGAGCACCAGGCGGACGCCCCGGCGGCGGGCTGCCTCGAGCGCGGCCCGAGCGGTTTCGACGCGGTCGGGCTCGACGAGCGACCGGCCGATCGCGTGGCCGAGCGCCAGGAGAAACGTGAACGCCATGCCTCCGCCGACCAAGAGCGCGTCCACCCGTCCGAGCAGGTGCTCGACGAGCGCCAGCTTGTCGGACACCTTCGCGCCCCCGAGGATCGCGACGAGCGGCCGCTCGGGCGACTGGAGGATGCGACCGAGGGCGGAGAGCTCCTGCTGCATCAGCAGGCCGGCGGCGGCAGGCTGCAGGTAGCGCGTGATCGCCGCGATGGATGCGTGCGCCCGGTGCGCGGCCGCGAACGCGTCGTCCACGTAGCAGTCGGCGAGCGCGGCCAGCTCGCGGGCGAATCCCTCGTCGTTCGCCTCCTCCCCTGAGTGGAACCGCAAATTCTCGAGCAGGAGGATCTCGCCCGGCTTGAGCGTGCCGACGCGCGCGCGCGTCTCCGGGCCCACGCAGTCCGGTGCGAGCTCGACCCGCTCGCCCAGGAGCGCCTCGAGCCGCTCCGCGACCGGGCGCAGCGAGTACTCGGGCGCGACGTGGCCCTTCGGCCGTCCGAGGTGGGAAGCGAGCACAACGGCGGCGCCCGCCTTGAGGGTGTACTGGATCGTCGGCACGACCGCACGGAGCCGCGCGTCATCGGCGACCTGGCCAGCGGACAGGGGCGCGTTCAGGTCGGCGCGGAGGAAGACGCGCTTGCCGGCCAGGTCGAGCCGCTCGATCGTGAGCTTGGGCAATTAGAGCGTCTTGGCGACGAATCGGATGAGATCGCGCACCCGGCACGAGTAGCCCCACTCGTTGTCGTACCAGGCGAGGACCTTGACCAGGTTCTCCTCGATCAACGCCGTCGAGGGCAAATCGACGATGGACGAGTGGGGGTTGCCGTTGAAGTCGCACGACACGAGCTGCTCCTCGCACGCCTCGAGGATGCCCCGCAGCTTGCCGGAGGCGCTCTCGCGGAACGCGTTGTTCACCGCGTCGGCCGTCGCCGACTTCTCGAGCTCCGCCACGAGGTCCACCACCGACACGTTGATCGTCGGCACGCGGATCGCGATCCCGTCGAGCTTGCCCTTGAGCTTCGGCAGCACGAGGCCGACCGCGGTCGCCGCGCCGGTCGTCGTCGGGATCATGCTGACCGCGGCGGCGCGGGCCCGGCGCAGGTCCTTGTGGGGGAAGTCGTGCACGGGCTGGTCGTTCGTGTACGAGTGGACCGTGGAGGCGAAGCCGCGCTTGACGCCGAATGCGTCGTCGAGCACCTTGACGGTCGTCGCCAGACAGTTGGTCGTGCACGAGGCGTTCGAGATGATCCGGTGGCGCGAGGGCTCGTACGCGTTCTCGTTGACGCCGAGGACGATCGTGACGTCCGGGTCTTTCGCGGGCGCCGTGATGATCACCTTCTTGGCGCCCGCCTGGAGATGCTTGGAGGCGGTCGCCGTGTCGCGGAAGATGCCGGTCGACTCGACGACGACGTCGACCCCGAGGTCCCTCCACGGGAGCGCGGCCGGGTCCTTCTGCGCGCAGACGCGAACCTCGCGCCCGTTGACGAAGATGGCTTCGCCCTTCGCCTGCACGTCGGCGGCGAGGCCGCCGTGAACGGAGTCGTGCTTGAGGAGGTGCGCGAGGGTTTTGGCGTCGGCCAGGTCGTTGACGCCGACGACCTCGATGTCCCTCGAGTCGAGCGCCGTGCGGAAGAAGACGCGCCCGATGCGACCGAACCCGTTGACGCCGACTCGAATGCTCATGGAAGGGCTCCTTGTGGAGACGCCAGACCGTCGATCACAACAGCTCGAGTCGATTATACGGCCGCTCAGCGGACACGGGCAACCGTAAGGACGCCGATACGGCCGGCCGCGGCCGCGCGCAGCGAGCGCGCGCACTCGGAGAGCGTCGCGCCGGTCGTCAGGACGTCGTCGACCAGCAGGACGTGGCGGCCGGCGACCGCGGGCGTCGCCCGGAACGCGCCGCGGACGTTCGCCAAACGCTCGCCGGCGGGAAGATCGCTCTGCGGCCTGGTCGCGCGCCGTCGCGCGAGCCAGCGCGCCCGCACGGGCACGTCGAGCCGTCGCGCGATGCGCTCGGCGAGGAGAGCCGCCTGATTGAAGCCGCGCTCGCGTTCTCGATCGCCAGCCAGCGGCACGGGGACGATCGCGGCGATCCCATCGGGAAGCGAGGTCCCGCACTGCTCGACCATCAGCTCGGCCAGCGGCCGGGCCAGCGCGCGCCGGCCGCCGAACTTGAACCGATGCACGGCCTCCCGCATCACCCCGGCGTACACCGCCGCGCTGCGTGCGTAATCGTACGGCGGCGGCTCGGCAGCGCACCGAGCACATGTGAGGGGGTGGGAGACGGGTCCTCGTTCGGGAGACCCCACGTCACTCGAACCCATCCCCCACCCCCTCTCGTCCAGCCCGCCCATGACCGAGCTCGGGGTCGCGCACGGGCCGCCGCAGCGGTCGCAGAACGGCGGCGCGATGCGGTCGATCGCGTCCCAGCACGGCCCGCACAGGGGGTCGCGGCGACGCGGGCCGAGCCGCGCCTCGCACACGGCGCAGAGGGCGGGGAAGACGAGATCGAGTGCCGCGGTGGCGAGCCTCGGGAAGACCGCGAGAGACAACGGCGTCAGCCGCGGACGGGACGGAGGGTGTTCCAGCGGTGGCAGGACGGACACCGGTCCTGCCACAAGGCACTCGTGGCGCCACACCCGGCGCACTGGTGCGGCCAGTCGAACGCGTGGCCGAGTTGGAGCGCGCGTCGATACTCGTCGAAGGCCGCGCGCGTCTCGCCGCGTCGCTCGAACACCGCGCCGAGATAAGCGTGGACGACCGGCAAGGCCGGGGCCCGCACCTCGACCTTCTCGAACTGGTCAGCCGCCTCGTCCAGCATCTCGAGCTCGAAGAAGACGCGGCCGAGCGCCACGGCGAGCGCGACCTCGTCGGGTGCCTTCTCCAACGCCTGCCGGTAGAGCGCGATCATCCGGGTCGGCCGCCCATCCTCGCGGAAGGCCCGCTCCAGACGCGCCAGGAGCGGCAGCGCCGGCTGCACCTCCGCGGCGCGCTCCCAGACACGCACCGCCTCGCGGCGGTCACCGGCCCCCTCGTACGCGTCGCCGAGGGCGAGCGCCGCCGGCAGGAACGTGCGGTCCGTGCGGACCGCGTTCCTCAGGTGGACGAGCCCGGCGGCCGGGCGCCCACGGGCGAGCTCGGCGCGCCCGAGCTCGTAGTGGATCACGGCCAGCCACTCGGTTTCGGGCGAACGTTCCGCGGGCGTCACCGCGTCGACGATCCGCTGCTCGAGATCGAGCGCTTCCGCCCACCGCCCGGCGGCGGCGGCGAGGTCGCGCAGACCCCGCAGCGCGGCGAGGTGGCTGCGCCGTGTCTGGAGGATCTGCCGATAGAGCGTCCCCGCCTCCTGGTGGCGCCCCGCCCGGCTGACCTCGCCGGCGCGGGCAAGGAGCGCCGCAGTCTCGGGGTCGTCCTGCCCCGGTGGGGACGCGCGGCGCCGGTCGAAGAGGCGTTTCAGGTCGAAGCCGACCGCGAGGAGCGTGCGGAGCGAGGAGAGCAGAGTCACGGGGAGGACGGATGCAACGGCTGGCGTCGGGAGGCGGGGCCGGGTGCGCCTAGCCCGTGGCCATGCGCTCCTCTTGCTCGATGGCCCGCTGGCAGTCGATGCAGTAACGTGCGAACGGCAGCGCCTCGAGCCGCTTCTCGGAGATCGCCTCCCCGCACCGCTCGCACGCGCCGAAGCCACCGTCGTCCAGCTTCTGCAGGGCGGAGACGACATCGCGCAGCAGGCGCCGGTCGCCGTTGCCGAGCTCGAAGAAGAACTCCCGGTTGTACGCCGTGTTCGCCTGGTCGCCGAGATCCTTGATCGAGTCGTCCTCCTGGTCTTTGCCGTACAGCGCCGTCCGGCCGACCTCGTCCGCCAGCTGGCGCTGCTTCTCGAGCAAACGCTTCTTGAAGTACGCCAGTCGATCCTTTCGCATCGGGACCTCCCTCGCGACTCCGGTGGTGCGTACTTAAGATTGAGAAGCTAACACGCGTCCGGAGAGCGTGCAACACCTTGACGGGCACGCAGTCACGAACCGTCGAGGGATACAGCTGGGGCGTCACCCCAGAGCCGCTCGAGCGCGTAGTATGCGCGTGTCTCCTCCAGGAACACGTGCATCAGCACGTCGCCGTAGTCAAGCAGGATCCAGCCGCTCGCGGCGACGCCCTCGGCGTGGAGGGGTCGCGCCCCTTCGCGCTTGAGTTCGTCGCGGATCGCGTCGGTGATGGTCTTCAGGTGAGTCGTGGACTTGCCGCTGCAGAGGAGGAAGTAGTCGGTGACGCTCGAGAGCCCCTGCACGTCGAGCACGACCAGGTCCGTCGCGCGCTTGTCGCGGGCGGCGCCCGCGGCGCACCGGACCTTGCGCTCGGCCGTGAGCCTCGTCACGCCCCTTCGGCCCGGTACAACCGCTTCGCCTGGATGAAGGCGCTGACCGACTCGGGCAGCCGGTAGGCCACGGACCGCCCCTCGCGCACTCGGCGCCTCAGGTCGGACGCCGAGATCGGGAGGGACGTCGCGCGCACGATGAGTGGCTCGTCGCCGATCTCACGCACCACCTTGCGCACCGCGGCGCTCTCGGGGTCGAAGGCGCTTCCCACCCGGGGCACGACGGTGATCCGGGCGAGGTCGGCGATCCGCCGTGGCTCGCGCCACGTCAGGAGGTCCAGGAACGTCTCGGAGCCCACGAGGAGGAACAGGTCCGCGCGCGGGATCCGGAGCGCCTCGAGGGTCTCGACCGTGTACGAGGGTCCCGCGCGGCGCAGCTCGAGGTCGGAGACCGCGAACTTGGGGCGGCCGGCCACCGCCAGCTCCACCATCGCATAGCGGTCCGCCGCCGGCGCCAAGTACGCCGGTGACTTGTGCGGAGGGACGGCGGCCGGCACGAAGAGGATCCGGTCGAGGTCGAGAGCCTCCACCACGTCGTCGGCGAGGAGGAGGTGGCCGTAGTGGATCGGGTTGAACGACCCGCCGAAGACCGCCGTGCGAGCCAAGCTCAGTCCGACGCCCGGGTCATGCGGAGCCTACTCCCTCACCTGGCCATCGCCGACCACGACGAACTTCGTCGTCGTCAGCTCGCGCACGCCGACGGGGCCGCGCGCGTGGACGCGGGAGGTCGAGATGCCCATCTCCGCGCCCATGCCGAACTGTGCGCCGTCCACGAGCCGCGTGGACGCGTTGACCAGGACGGCGGCCGCGTCCACCTCGCGCGTGAAGCGCCGCGCGTGGCCCAGGTCGTTGGTCACGATCGCCTCGGCGAGGCCGGTGCCGTGGCGGCCGATGTGGGCGATCGCCGCGTCGAGGTCGTCCACGACCAGGACCGCCAGGATCAGGTCGAGGTATTCCATGTCCCAATCCGCGTCCGTCGCCGGACGGGTGGACGGGACGAGCGCGCATGTCCGCGGGCAGCCACGGAGCTCCACGCCCGCCTCCGCGAGGCGCGCCGCGAGGGAGGGGAGGAGCCGCGGGGCGATCTCCCGGTGCACCAGCAGGGTCTCGAGGGCGTTACAGACGCTCGGCCGTTGCGCCTTCGCGTTCAGCACGATCTGGACGGCCATCACGGGATCGGCCGAGGCGTCCACGAAGACGTGGACGAGCCCCTTGTCGTGCTTGAGCACGGGGACGCGCGAGCGCTCGGCGACCCACCGGACGAACTCCTCGCCCCCGCGTGGGATGATCAGGTCGACGAGCCCGGGGAGGTCGAGGAGCGCCGCGACCGCCTCGCGGTCGGTGGTATCGATAAACTGGATCGCGTCGGCAGGCGCCCCCGCCTTCTCGACGGCTTTGGCCAGCACCGCGGCGATCATCGTGTTCGAGTCGATCGCGTCGCTGCCGCCGCGGAGGATCACCGCGTTGCCCGATTTGACGCAGAGGCCCGCGGCGTCGGCCGTGACGTTCGGCCGCGACTCGTAGATGAACCCGACGACGCCCAGCGGGACGCGGACGCGAGAGATCTCGATGCCGCTCGGCCGCCGCCACACCTCGACGACCGTCTCGACGGGGTCCGGCAGTGCGGCGATCTCGCGGAGCCCCTGCGCCATCTCCTCGAGGCGGCTCTCGGTCAGCGTGAGACGGTCGAGGAACGCCCGCGTCGCGCCCCGGCCCCGCGCGCGCTCGACGTCGGCCCGGTTCGCCTCGAGCAGCGCCCCGGTCTTCTCGACGAGTCCGTGGGCCATCTGCACGAGCGCGTCGTTCTTGATTTTCGTCGGGCAGAGCGCCAGCGCGCGCGCCGCGTCGCGGGCCGCGCGGGCCTTGGCCTGCACGAGATCGCGGACATCCATGGTTCTCCCCTCTAATGAGTCTCGTGAAATAGATTGACGGGATTCATCGAGTATCCTGC
>Ga0209470_1000138_pt1 | contig 53389 bp, 55 predicted proteins | sample GraSoiAngelo_125_FD_185882 | JGI IMG/M metagenome (GOLD analysis project Ga0209470, IMG submission 185882) | Grasslands soil microbial communities from the Angelo Coastal Reserve, California, USA - 14_0927_05_40cm (SPAdes) (version 2) | ecosystem: Environmental > Terrestrial > Soil > Grasslands ... | reverse complement strand
CCGCGGCTCGACCGCGAGGAACGGCCACACCCTGCCGTTGACCAGCACCGTGTCGCCGAAGAACTCCGGGATCCACACGGGCGGCACGCGCGGATCCGGATCGCCGCCGTTGTCCTCGGTCGGGTACAGGAGGGAGCCGTCGGGGTTGAAGAACCGATCCTGGATGGTCAGCGGGATCTCGAACGGCCCGTCGGGAAGATCGAGGCGGCCCTCGACGCTGTCGCGAAGCAGGTAGACCCCCTGGAGCCCGGCGTAGTTGTTGAGGCGCGTCGCCCCGAGCGCGTGGTCGTGGTACCAGAGCTGCGTGGCCGCCTGATCGTTCGGATAGTGATAGGTCCGCTGCTCGAAGAACGGCCCGGTCTGCGCGAAGCCGTTCGTGAACCACGCCTCGGGATAGCCGTCGCTCTCCGAGAGCACCTTGTGCCCGTGCAGATGGACGACGGTCCGCACCGCCGGCTCTCGGTTGACGCCGTGCAGTGTCTCGTCGATCGGGAACATGTGGCGACTCGGCAGATTGTTTATCCAGCGCACGGCGATGGGCTGGCCGCGCCGCGCCTCGAACGTGGGGCCGATGCAGCGCTCGGGAGAATCCTCGATGCCGTCGGGTGAGTCAATGGGTGAAATGCCTGAAAAACGATTTCTCACTCTTGAGATCGTACATTCCGCGCCGGAGAACAGCTGCGTCACGCGCGCGAAATAGAATGCGGCTTACGACTTCGGCGGGACCACCCAGAGGAACACGTTCGATTTGCGATCTCGCCACGTGACCTGGATGGTCTGGTTCGGCAGCCAGTCGGGGCCCATGTCGTAATCGTGCGAGACGATGCGCGAGCCGGGCCGCAGCTCGCGCAGGAGCTTCGGACGCAGCCGCTGATTCATGTCGTACGAAAGGTAGAGGGTCACGACGGTGGCGTCCGAGAGATTGGCCTCGAGCAGATCGTCGGAGCGAAACGTCACACGGTCGCCGACGCCGGCCTTCCGCGCCAGCTCCGTGCTGTACGCGACCAGCCCGGGATCGATCTCGATGCCGACCCCGCGCGCGCCGAAATCGCGCGCGGCCGCGATTACGATGCGCCCGTCGCCCGAGCCCAGGTCGTAGACGACGTCATTGGCGTTGACGCCGGCGAGCCTCAGCATCTCGGTGACGACGTCGGACGGGGTCTGGACGTACGGGACGTCGGCGCCCGGAGAGAGACACCCGGCGGCGCCCGCGAGCCCGACACAGACCAGCAGGGCGAATCGGGCTGGGCGGCGCAGTCCGGATGGAGGCGTCCTGCTCACCGGAGCGTGATCTCGTGCTCGGGCGGTGTCACGCCGAACTCTTGAAAACGGCTCTGCTCCGCCGGGAGATAGTCACGACGGAATCTTAGCGCGGGAAGCTCCGGCGCGGCGGGCTGACCCGCAGCCGGTCGGGCGCAGGCGTTGGCGGGCTTTCGCACGCCCACCAGAGTACTCAAGCTCATCGAAAATTCGTCCTTGTTCCATACGGGTCCCGCGGCCCCCGATTGCGCGAAGACGTTGACCGTGATGCTCGAGCACGAAGCCGTGGGCGTGCACCCCGAGAAGCAGTTCGGGTCGCCGCGCTGCTCCGTGGTCCCCACGCTGAAGCCGGCGACCACGCCGACGGGAGTAAAGCCGACGGACGTATGTGCCGCCGTCAGGGGGGCCCGCTGGCCCGAAGACGTCGTGTCGCGTCCCTCGGCATTGCCGTCGCCAAAGAAGACGAGGCCGTGCAGGAGGGTACTGTTGCTGATCACCTCTTCACACTGGAGCTCGGGTGGACACGGCGTCGCGATCTGCCCGAGCCCCCTGGTCTCCCCGAGCGAGGTGACGCGTCGCCACCAGAGGAGCGGAGTCTTGCTCCTGATTCCGTCCAGCGTCTCGACCGTCAGGAACCGCGGGACGTTCGGCACGAGGACGCCGCCGCCGCCGAAGAACGCCGGCAGGTCGATTCGAATCTCCCATCGAGCCGGGCTGTCGACGACGGATGCTCCCCGGAGCCACGCGACACCGACATCGACGTCATCCAGCAGCAGTCGCGCGGCCGGCGTGCCCACGACCCGCGGATCGAACTCCAGGGCGACGCGCCTCAGCTGCCGGCCCGGCTCGCCCGTGGTCGCGGAGAAGAACGTTCCCCTCGCTCGCTGTTGCCGCTCGTCATTCGATCGTCGCTCCACGAGGATGAGCGTCGAGGAGGCGTTGTCGACCTCCGTCAGGGTCGTGCGCTGCTCTTCGCCGGTGAACTCCGCCGTCGCCTGCAGGGCGGAGACGACCGGACCAATCGGCTTGACCTTTCCCGTGACGGCGCCCTGCTCGTCGCCCAAGTTGCCCCGGAAGACGAGCACGTAGGCATGCACGCCGGAGCCGGGCACGAAGCTGACCTGGGCGAACGCTCCCCGGAACAATGCCGTCGTGATCGTCGCGCCGGCGACGGCGCGTCGCAGACCGTCCTGGTCGTCGGCGTACAGGGTGAATGTCCCATCCATCGTCTCGGCCGTGAGCTCGGGCGGCAAGCTGACCGTCAGCAGGCGTCTCTCCGGATCGACGCTGCTCACGTCGACCGTGAAATCGAAGTCGCTCCGGAAGAAGTAGTTCAGCAGGCCGGCCGAATAGGCGACGGCGCGAGGAATCAGGTGCGCGGCGTAGTCTTCGTAGACATTGTCGTCGAGGATGAACCCGCCGAGCTGTTGGCCACGGAACAGGAGGCGCTCGTAGAGAGCGCCCTCCGCGACGAAGTGGCCGATCGCATCCCCGTCGGTCGTCTTGGGGAAGTAACGCCGCGCGCCGGGCGTGCCGACGGGCGGATCGAAGACCGCCGGGCCCAGGCTCTCGCGGCGAGGCAGCGCGAACCCCCGGAAGATCGTGTCGTCGCTCACGTAGCCGCCACTGGTGTATTCGGCCAGACCGGCCTCAGCCCCCGTCGCATACGATTGAACGGTCCCGGCGAACCGGTCGCCGTCGATGAGCCTCGCGACCGGCACCGGCGCCTGCGGGTCGTCGGTCAAGGTGAAGATGGAGCTCGCCGGCAGGATCGACGGAGCGGCCAGGAACGCGGCGAACCGGGACCGCAGTGCCGCGTCGCGGCTCGACCGCAGCTCCTCGATGCGAGCTTCGTAGCCGTCGCGGATCAGATGCGGATCCTCGCGCGTGTGTGCCGGCGATGTCGCGTCCTGAACCATGTGCATCACGTGGCCGAGCGCGCGAGCGGTGTCGGCGAGCGCCTGCTCACGCGCCGCGGGCACCGGCGAGGTCAAGAACTCGAACAGACGCTGGCGAGCGACTGACCATGACCACGTGCCGCCGAGGCCTTGATCTGGATTCTGCTGCCAGTAGATCGACGACTGCCCGATGAGCCCGCCGGCGTTGGCCCACGGCTTGAGCGGGTTGTGGAAATGGTTGAGGGACCGGATCGCCGGGAAGTCCTCGCGGGTAGCGCCGGTCGCGATCCAGGTCTGGATGCTTTGTCCGTTGACGACGATCGCCGCACCCAAGTCGATTCGGTACTGCGTTTTCAAGATCGAGTCCAGATTCGACCGATCGACCGCGGCGGCCCCCATCTCCGCGTGAGTGATTGGTGCATACGACAGGGCCGGCTCGGCCAGTCCCATCAGGAGCCCGAACGCGCCGGCTGTGCCAGCCACCACGACGAATCTGTCGAGCTGATTCACATGACCTCCCTACGGCTGACGGCGGCTGCCATAACCAAGAGCCCTTCGCTCTTCCCCGATTGCCTTCTGCAGGAGCGGTCGTCTTTCGAGTGGAACGGTCAGCACATGCACCTCCAGATGTTTGAGGTATTCCTTCCTCTGGTCTGCAGTGAGTCGCCTCGGCAGCTCCAGCACGATTCCGTCGAGCTGCAGGAGCTGAGCTTCTGTTCGAAGCGCCTCGCGCTTCTCTTTGGGCCACGTCTGCGATCCGCTGTAGCCCGGCCACTCGTAGTCCCCGTAACCGGACTTGAACATCGCGACGAATGGCCCGCGGAAGAACACCAGCGGATTCAGGCTGAAGAACCGGCGCGACTCGATCGTGAAACGACCGTCCGTGTCGGTGAGGACTTCCTGAGAGTCGCGGTACTCCTCGCTCGGGCCTCCGAAGCTCCTGACGTGCCGCGTCCACCAGGCCAGCACGACCACGCCTTCGAGGGGCTGCTTCGTCCCGCCGTCGACGACCTGCGCCTGCCACGGCCCGGCCGCCTCGGCGCTCGGCAGCACGCCAGGCTGGAACACCAGGGGAATGAGCAAGACCAGCCCGGCGAGAGCGGCAGCGCGCGTCGTCATTCAGAACGACCGCACGCGCCAGAATCCGTCTGCGTCGACGTGGAACCTCACCTCGAAAGACTTGAGAATGCCGGCATCCGTGCGGCTCATCTCGAAGATCGCTTCCAGGCCGCGCGTACGAACGAATCTCACATCGGTGAGGATCGCGTCGACCGCCGGCAGATCCGGAATGAGCGCGGTGAACGCCTGCTGATAGCGGCTCCGCGAGCGCTCGGAGATCTGGGTCAGGGCCTGGGCGATATCGCCGCGGCGCAGCGCGTCCCGCAGAGAGGTCCACTTGGCCTGAAGCAGCGTGTCGAGGCCCGCGCGATCGAAGACTTGCACGACGCCGGGGACTGCGGTTCGCCGCCCCTGGGTATCGGTGACGCTCACGACGGGCAGATAGAGACCGGGGTGCCCATAGACGAATGCCTGCTCGGCCAGGCGCTGGCCCACGAAGTCGATCGTGCCATTGCCGACGGAGTCGACCTGGATCGTCGCCGAATCCGGCACGCCGAGCAGCGTGAATGACACGGTCAGTGGGGCCACGCCGCTCTGGGGGGTGGTGACGAGCAGAAACGGTGATTCCGGCGTGGCGATCACCGTGACGGACACCTCCTGGGTGGCGACGACGCCGGCGGCGGTGGTGGCCACGACCTGAAGGCGAGTCGTGCCCGGAGTCAGCGGAACGAGCGCGGCGAACGTGCTTCCGTGGACCGCGGCGGCGGTCCCGTTGACGGTTATCGCGACCTCCTGGCCCACGCTCGCGATCGTGCCGCGGACGAGGCGGAGCCCGGCGGGCAGCGTGTCTCCGGGTGCGGGCTCGGCCAGCGCGAGCCGGGACAGGCTGACCGTAAAGCTCGTCGCCGCCGGCGTGGGATCGACGTTCCCCGCTCGATCTTGCGCCACGACCGCGAACGTGTGCGCCCCGTCGGCGACGTCCTGGAGCGTGACGGACCGCGAGCCCGAGAACTCGCCGAACGGTCGGTCGTCGATGCGCCACGCGAACAGGAGATCGTCCGGTGCGGTGACATCGTCCGTGCCCGTGAACGTGAATGCGACCGTGGTCGCGTCGGTAGGGCTCGGCGGCCGGCTGGTCAGGATGGTCTCCGGTGGAACGTCATCGTGCCGGACCACTACCTCGGCCGGCGCGCCGGTCAGGCCATCGCCACGATACGAGGTCACGAACACCTCGATCGTGGTCTCGGCGTTCAACGTCAGCGGAATCGTCAACGCGAACCGTCCATCTACTCCGCTCTGGGCCGTGAACAGACCGCTCCCACCGTCGACACGACCGTCGACTCGCGACTCGCGCAACACGGCGCCACGCACGACGACTGAGGGCTGGTTCGTGGTCGTGGCAAGCGGGTCGAGCGCGGGCGCAGCCGGCGACATGAAACGAATGACGCGACCCGAAGCTCCGTCCGCGAGGTACAGGTTGCCCGCCGAGTCGAAGGCCAGGCCGTTCGGACGATCGAGATCTCCCGCGAACAGGCTGACCCGACCGTCGGGATGCAGCTTCGCGACCGCCCGCCCGACGCGCTGGCCCGTCAGGCCGAGCTCCTGAGTGGTCACGAACAGCGCCCCCAAACGATCCTGCGCGAGTGCCGTCGGTCTCGCTAAGCTGCCGGTGTGGCCGAGTGGAGCGGGAACCCCGGCGCGCACGCCCGGCAGGACCGGAATGCGGAACACCGCGCCGTCCGCCGTCGCGTCGCCGCGACGACCGTCTGTCGCCGTATAGAGCATTCCGTCACCGGCCACGATGCCTCGCACACCCCGAAAGCCGTCGGCGAAGACCGTGAGGGCGCCGGTCGTGGTGAGCGCCAGGATCACCTCGGGCTCCGCGGACTCGTCGTCGGGCTCTGGATCCGTGCCCCCCGTGAGCCGGCGGGCGGCCACGAACACGGTCCCGTCTTCGGCGACGTCGAGCCAGCGCGGCTGCTTGACCCCTGACACCAAGGTGATGCGCGAGCCGTTGGCGTCGCGCCGGGTGATCCGGCCGGCTCGCTCCTCGGCGACGAGCAGCCGGCCTTCGAGGTCGAAGGCGAGGCCGACGGGGCGCTCGAGCCCTCGCATCACGACGGTCGCGGACTGATCCGGGGCGATGCGTGTCACGGTTCCGGCGGCACGATCGCTCACGTACACCGCGTCCTGAGAATCCACGGCCACACCGCGCGGCTGGAGGAACCCGCGAGCCCAGACGCTCGTCGCGGCCAGCGCCACCGGCGAGACGCCGGCAGCGGTTGGCGCTTGTGTGGCGGCGGGTGAGGACGCCAGGAAGATCAGGCCCACGAGTGCGGGCCGTGAAATGCGCGCTGCCTGCCTGACGAGTGTGCTCGCGATGTGGGGCATGCGCGAGCAAGTTGCAGCGGCGATGCCACGGGGAGGCGGGTCGGGGATGCCGACGGCGAGCGAGATTCGCGCGCGTTACCTCTGGCGGAAGCTCGAGGGCTGCCCACGCTCGTGGGCACAGTGCCCGGAGCGTGTTGCGTTCTCTAGGCCAGCTCGTGCGCGACGAAATCTCTGGCGAGAACGACAAGATCGCGGAACGCACGGGCGCCATACAAGCCGGCGTTCGCCTCGCGGATGCGAGCGGCTCCCCGGCGAAGGAAGCGATAGACTTCCGTGAGCTCTTCGAGCTTCGGCTGGCGATCGGCCCTCACCAGCGCGTTCGTCAGCTCGACCAACACCTGGTGCGGCCGGGCATGGTGGATGTGGGGGTCGATGCCGTTGAGATCGCTCAGCGAGCGCTGCAGCCGAAACCGGCGCGCCTCGAACACGAACCATTCGTGCCTCAGCTTCTGGCGCCGCCTTCGCCCGACCGCCAGTCCCAGCTCGAAGGGCATGTTGAAGCGCGGCGCGCCGCCTCTGACATCGATGCGGCTCAGGTCGTGGAAGGAATAGCGGCAGGCCGCGATCATCTCGAGGATACGATCCAGTCGCGGATTGGGGCCCGGCAGCTCCAGGGTCGCGCGCGGCCTGAGGCCGAAACCGCAGAGCCCGGCAATCAGAGCCAGGAACAGCTGCTCGTAGCGAGCATCGTAGGGAACGTTCAGGAAGGCGTTGTAACGAGAGTAGCGTTCGGGAATACGGAGCTACTGCACTAGCGCGAAGTCGCACCCGCCGTCGCCGGCCGGGCCCTCTTCGCTGTCATGGAATGGCCCCGCGGCGGCCTCGGTTTCCGGGCGCTCGCCGCCTTGCGGTCCTTCTTACGGCCCTCGCCGAGCAGAAGCTCGAAGAGCGCGGCGAGCTGCCGCATGCGCTCCTTCGTGACCCCGAGCGCCTTGCCGGTCGACGCGCGCGAGGGATACGGCGTGTCGATCCTCGCCTTCTTCACAAACCCAAGCTACGCCGCTCCGGAAGGCCTTGTCAATTTCACCGCGGCCGCGCCGCCATCTGTCCCGGATCCATCCCGTAGAAGAGCTGCGGCCCGCCGTCGCCCGGGTGCGGCCAGGGGTGCTCGCGCAGCACGCGCTCGTCGATGTCGGCCCCCCAGCCCGGCGCGTCGGTCAGCCAGATGTGGCCGTCGCGGATCGCCGGCGGGCGCGTGACGAGCGGCCCTTTCCACGGCACGTCGTCGATGTCGATCTCCATGATGCGCACGTTCGGGAGCACGGCGCAGAGGTGGAGCGAATGCAGGTCGGCCAGGTGGCTGTAGTAGTTGTGCGGGGCGATGTTGATCTCGCACGCCTCCGCCAGCCGCCCGATCTGGACCGACTGCGAGAAGCCGTTCCACGGCACGTCGATGATCGCCACGTCGACCGCGTGGCGCTCGAGGAACGGCCGGTACTGCCGCAACGTCACCAGGCTCTCGCACGACGCGAGCCGCGTCGACGTCGACTGCTTGATCTGGAGCAGCGCGTCCGGATCCCAGTTGTCGTACTCCACCCACTGCATGTCGTACTTCTCGAGCAGCTTGGCGATGCGCAGCACGCCCTCGGTGCGGAAGTTGTAGTTCAGGTCGAGGCAGAGGCCCACCTTCGGGCCGACCGCTTCGCGAAAGGTGCCGATCAGGCGATCGATCGCGTCGAGAATCTCGACGCTCGGCGCGCCGTCGGTCGTGTTGATGCCGCTGGCGAAACCCGGAAAGTAGACGGTCGCCGGATCGCCCGGGATCACCATATTGGTCTTGAGCGCGGTGAAGCCGCGCTTCACTACCTCGCGCCCGAGCGCGGCGATGTCGTCGTAGGTCCGGAGCGGCGGCGTCCCGAGGAAGCTCCCCATGCGCGCCCGTGTCGTGCCGCAGTGCGACCAGTAGAGACGCATGCGATCGCGCATCGGCCCGCCGAACAGCTCGTAGACCGGCACGCCGAGCGCCTTGGCCTTGATGTCCCACAGCGCCAGCTCGATGCCGGCCATCGCCTTGTGCGAGACGCCGCCGTAATTCTGGCGCATCCGCCGCAGCATGTCCCAGTAGAGGCGCTCGACGGGCCGCGGGTCCTGCCCGATCAAGAGGTCGGCCACGTCGCGCACGGAGCCCGCGATGCCGTGCGGGCTCCGGTTGTCGCTGCACTCGCCCCAGCCGACCAGCCCGTCGTCGGTCTCGATGCGCACGAACGTCCACGGCCGCCAGCCGCCGTCGCAATGAAGCGCTTCGACCCTCGCGATCTTCATGGCCGCCTCACGCCGCCGGCAGGCCGAGCGCCCGCCCGGTGTCGGCGGCGAAGCGCTCGAGCGCCGCGGCGTCCATCTCCGGACGCGGTCGCAAGATGAGGCGATCGACGCCGGCCGCCGCGTAGGCGTCGAGGGTCGCCTTGTCCGGCACGTCGTAGCCCGGCGGCGTCACGCTGATCTCGAGCCGGCCCAGCTCGGCCGGGCGCGAGTGCTTCTTGGCGGTGTCGCGCAGCGCGGCGAGCACCTTCTGCGTCTCGTCCACGCTCATGCCGAAACCGTACCAGCCGTGGCCCTGCGTCACCGCGCGGCGGTACGCCGGCGGGGTGCGTCCGCCGACGACGATCGGTATCGGCGTCTGCACCGGACGCGGCATCGCCTGCACGCCGTCGAACGACACGTACGGGCCGCGATACGACGGCTTGGGCTGCGTCCACACCGCGCGCATCGCCGCCAGATAGTCGTCGGCCACGCGACCGCGCTCGGCGAAGGGCGCGCCGACCGAGCGCATCTCGGGCTCGCACCAGCCCACGCCGAGCCCGAAGATGAGTCGGCCGTTCGAGAGCACGTCGAGCGAGGCGAGCTGCTTGGCGAGCACGAGCGCCTGGCGCTGCGGCAGGATGATCACGCCGGTGGCCAGCCGAATACGTGTGGTGTGCGCGGCGAGGAAGCTCAGCGATACGATCGGATCGAGCAGCCGCATGTCCGGCGCCATCGGCCGGCCGGCCACCGGCGGGTCGGGCAGCACGACGTGGTCGGCCACCCAGAGCGATTCGAATCCCGCCGCGTCCGCCGCCCAGCCGATGCGCGCGGCGGCGTCGGGGTAGCCGCAGGTGTGCAGGTTGACGGAGTGCAGTCCGAATTTCATCGCCTGTCCTTTCTATCGCGCCGCCTCGTCGCGCGTCGCGCGTGGCCCGTCGCGGGCGGGACGTAGTCTATCAGGAGGCGGTCTCAGAAGGTGGCGCTGCAACAGTGGTCATCGCGACGCACTGTCGGCCACGAACGTCACTGGATCGTCTGCCCTGGGAACCGTGATCAGGTGATAGGGCTGAGTCAGCACCTGCATCTGCATGGACGACGGGTCGGGCCGCCTGGTCCGATAATGAATCGCGAGGCCCGCGTCGGTCCGCTCGATCTGCGTGACCTCGATCGCGTAGCCCCCGGTCGGGCGCTGGCCCATGAAGAGCGCGACGACCATGTCGCGGGAGAAGTCGACCGACGGCGGCGGGGGAGGCGGGATCTGTGTCCGCACGTGGCGGCTCCAGAGCGCGGCCCAGTCGTTCTGGCTGCGAACGACGATCTGGGTCGGCTGATCGACCCCGCTGACGGGCCCCTTCGCCAGGGTCGAAAAAGGCACCGTTCCCGCGACGGCCGCGCAGGCGCTGAACGAAGCGAGCAGCAGCAGGAAGCTCGCGACGCGGCGCATTCTCATCCCTTCACCGCGCCTGCCGTCAGGCCCTGCACCATGTATTTGTGCAGATAGATATAGACCACGATCACCGGCAGCGACGCCAGCGCGGCCGCCGCCATCAGCTGCCCCCAGAACGCGAAGTCGGACACGACGAACTCCGACAGCCCGACGGGCAAGGTTTTCAAGCTGTCGTCGGCGATGAAGATCAAGGCGTAGAGGAACTCGTTCCAGGACAGCGTGAAGCAGAACAGGCCCGCGGCCAGGAGGCCCGGCGCGGCCAGCGGCAGCACCACGCGGACCATCGCCTGCAGCCGCGTGGCGCCGTCGACGAGCGCCGCCTCCTCGAGCTCGCGCGGGATCGAGCGGAAGAACCCCATCAAGAGCCACGTCACGAACGGGACGAGGAAGGTCGGGTACGCCAGGATCAAGGTACCCAGCGAGTTCGTGTAGCCCAGGCCGATGAAGGTCCGGTAGAGCGGGATGAACATCAGCCCGGGCGGCACGAGATAGGTGATGAGGACGATGGCGCCGAAGGTCCGGCGCCCGGGAAACGAGAGGCGCGTCAGCGAATAGGCGCCGGCGGTGCCGATGGCGAGCGAGAGCACGGTGCTCGCGAGGGCGGTGACGGCGCTGTTGCGGATCCACAGCGCGAAGCGGCTCTCCTCGAAGAGGTAGACGTAGTTGTCGATCGTGAACGGCCGCGGCACGTAGACGCTCTCGGAGAGGAGGATCTGGCGGCCGGTCTTGAACGAGGTCGCGACGATCCAGTACATGGGCACGAAGACGATGGCGAGGATGAGCGCCAGCACGGTCCAGCGCGCGAGCGTGGCGCCGCGCATCGTCACTCCTCCTCGCGGTGCAGATACCGCACGACCGCCACGATGAGCAGCGCCACCAGCGGGAGCGAGGCCATCGAGGCGGCCATGGACAGGCCCCAGCGCTGCGACATGATGCCGAGCTCGTAGCTGTAGGTGGCGAAGATGTGCGTGGCCGCCCCTGGCCCGCCGCGGGTCATGATGTACACGATGTTGAAGTCGTTCAGGGTGACGATCGTGCTGAGCAGGGTCACGACCGCGACCACGCCCTTGATGCTGGGCAAGGTGATGCGCCAGAACTTCTCCCAGCTCCCGGCGCCGTCCACCGCGGCGGCGTCGTAGAGCTCCTGCGGCACCGTCTGCATGGCGGCCAGGAACGACACGCCGAAGAACGGAAAGCCGCGCCAGACGTTGGCGGTGATGACCGACGCCATGGCCAGGGTGGGATCGCCCAGCCAGTGCACGCCGCCCGTCACCGCCCCGACGTCGATCAGCGCTACGTTGATGAGGCCGCGGAAGAGGTCCATCAGCCACTTCCACGTGAGCGCGATGACCACGGTGGGGATCACCCACGGCAAGAGCAGGATGCCGCGGACGAACTGGTTGCCGCGCACGACGTTGTGCAGCGCCAGCGCCATGGCCATGCCGACCACGAGCTTCACCGCAATCGAGCCGACCGTGAAGGCGGCGCTGTTCCAGGCGACGATGCGAAAGCGCCCGCTCTCGAGGAGCGCCTCGTAGTTCCGGAGCCCCACGAAATGCGCGGGGTAGCCCACGGTCTTCTCGGTGAGGCTCAGGTAGATCGCCGAGAGGAAGGGGTACGCGACGAGCGCGCCGAGGAAGATCGCGACGGGAGCGATGAGGGCGTAGCCCAGCAGTCGCTCCCGGCGGCGATCGGTCAGCACATTCACTTCACCGGGAGGCGGTCGTAGATCTCCTTCATCCGCTTGTTGGCCTCGTCGATCGCGGCCTCGGGCGTCACCTTGTCGACGATGACGCGCGTGATCATGTCCGTGAGCACGTTGCCCGAGACCACCTCCGCCGCCGCCGGCGTCGTCGGGCCCGGCCAGCCCACCGGATGGCCCTGCTTCACCGTCTCGACGACGATCTTGCCGGTGGGCGTGTTCCAGTACGGATCGTCGAGCGGCTTGGCAAAGAGCGGCACCATCTGGCGGAACGAGCCCTGCATGTACTTCACGAAGTTCTCGCGGGCCATCACGCACCCGATGAGCGCCTTGGCCTCCTTCTGCGACTTGCCGTCCGTCGGTACCGCCCAGTTCATCACGAAGGTGAGCGCGAGGTTGCGCCCCGCCGGACCCTTGGGCATGACCTTGATGGCCGTGTCCTTGAGGAGCGGGTGCTGGGTCGACTCTTCCTGATAGAGGATGCTCGGCCCGTTCGGCGTGAACGTGATCTTGCCGGCCATGAACGCTTCGTTGTTGGTCGCGCCGGACCACGAGAGATAGTCGAAGGCCGAGGTCTTGTCCGCGAGATACGCGCGCGTCACGACACGGAGCGCCTCCACCCCGGCCGCCTTCGGGATGCCCGTGAACTTCCCGCTCTTGTCCACCCACGCCGCACCGTAGCTCCAGAGCAGGCTCATCGCCGGGTCGTAGCCGTCGCCGGTGCGATTCCACGGAAAGCCATTGGGATATTCCTGCACCCCGGCCTTCTTGACCTTCTCGGAGACCTTCTGGATGTCCTCCCACGTATCGGGCGGCTCGGCACCGACCTTGGTGAGGATGTCGGGTCGATAGAAGAGGACGAGCGGGATCGCGTAGTGGGACACCGCGTTGTACTTCCCGCCGAACTTCACCGCGCCGTCGGCGTTGGGCAGGATGGCCCCGAGCTCCTTCGTGGCCGCCGCCACCACGTCCGACACGTCGGCGAGCCGTCCGAGGTTCGCCAAGCGCGCCGGCCCGACGGCGTCGAGCTCCGCGATGTCCGGCAGGGTCTTCGACTCGATGGCCGCGGTGAACTTCGTCCACATGTCGTCGAAGGTGTAGGTCTGGATCGCGAGCTCGAGACCGGCCTTCTTGGCGCACTCCTGCGCGTTCGCGTCGAGAATCTTGTCCGCGGGCGGAATGTACGTCTTGAGCCGCCAGAGGCTCAGCTTGCCCGCCGCGGCCGGAGGCCTGGGCAGCGGCACGAGGACAGCGGTCAACGCGACCAGGACGGCGAGCTTCTTTGCCAGCGTCCCCATGAGCTCCTCCTCTGATATCGTGCGTACGCTGTCAGCCGTGACAGCGGTCGCCCACGTCTAGCAGCGAGGTCACGAAGGTGTCAAGACCAAAAGGGGGCGCGTCGTGCGCACGATCGACGTCCACGCTCACCTGATGCCGCAGTGCCTGTGGCGCGCCGTCGACGCCGGGGACACCTGGTACGGGACGCGCTTCGAGCCGGGGCCCGGCCTCGGGGCCACGGTGACGAACGGACGGCGCAGCCGCGTGGCGAACGCCAAGGTGCGCTTCACGCCCGAGGAGCGCCTGCGCGACATGGACCACCAGGGCATCGACACCCAGGTCGTCTCGATCCACACGCCCCTCTTCGGCTACGATCTCGAGCCCGCACAGGGGCGGCGGCTCGCGCGCGACGTCAACGACGAGATCGCCGCCATGACCCGCCACTGGCCTCGGCGCTTCGCGGGGCTCGCCACCTTGCCGCTCCAGGACGTCGGCGCGGCGATCGACGAGCTCGACCGCGCGGTGAACGTGCTCGGTCTCAAGGGCACCGAGCTCGACACGGTGGTGAACGGCGCCGGCTGGGACGAGCCGCGGTTTCGACCGCTGTTCGAGGCCGCCGAGGCGATGGGCGCCGTGCTCTTCTTTCACCCGCAGCCCCAGCACAACTTGCTCTTCAAGGAGACGGACCGCTTCGGCCTCGCCAACAATCTGGGCGTCATCGTCGAGGACGCGCTGGTCGTCGCGACGCTCATCTTCGGCGGGGTGCTCGACGCGTGCCCCGATCTGAAGATCTGCATCGCGCACGGCGGTGGGCCGGCCTGCTTCGGCATGGGTCGGCTCGATCGCGGCTGGCGGGTTCGCTCCGAGGCTCGTCGGAACATCCAGACGCCGCCGAGCTCGTACCAGCGCCGTCTCTTCTACGACTGCGTCACCCACAGCGAGGCCGGGCTGCGGCTCCTGCTCGACCAGGTCGGCGCCGACCGCGTCGTCCTCGGCAGCGATTGGCCGTTCGTTGCCTGGCATCCCTCGCCCGTCGCGTGGGTGCAGGCCCTGCCGTACCTGAGCCAGGAGGACAAGGACAAGATCCTCTGGCTCAATCTGGAAAAGCTGCTCGGCCTCTAACGCGTCGCCTGATCGGAAGGATGGCGGGTCGTACGTCGAGCTGGAGACCCGGCCCGGCGGCCTGGATCTCCAGCTCTTTATGTAATGCGCCCGGCGTCGCGACGAACCGGGCGCTCTGTTTCCTCGGTCGAAACGTCAGCGACGGGACGGCTGGCGCTCGATGCGTTCTACGTCCTCGCGGTTCTCGTGCCGCTCCTCGCGCCGGTCGTCCTGCCGCTCACCGCTATTCATGTCGTGCTTCCGATCGCCCTGGTGGTGTCCCATCCGATCGCCGTCCCGACGGCGGCGCTCTTCGGCGTTTCTCGCCCCCGTCCTCCGCGACGTCGCGAACTGGTTTCTCGGGTTCTTTCGCTGACGCGCTAGCCGCCGCGCGTTGACAGACCGTCGACGGGGCGGTATCTGTCAGCCGTGCAAGCCGGCTCCTGGGCGGCGTTACGTCAGCCGCCGCACGTCTTCTCCGCGGTCGTCGTCGTCCTGAGCATCCTCGGGCCCGCGTTCAGCACGTTCATCACCGCGACGGTGCTGCCCACGGCCATCGCCGAGATCGGTGGGCTCGCGATCTACGCGTGGGCCTCGACCGCGTACGCCGTCGGCTCGATCCTGGGCAGCGCCGGAAGCTCCGTGGCCGTGCTCCGGATTGGGATCCGACGCGCGGTCGTGCTCGCGGTCGCCGTGTTCGTCGCGGGAGCGGGCGTCTGCGCGACGGCGTCTGGCATGCCCGTGGTGGTCGCGGGTCGCGCGCTGCAGGGCCTCGGCGGCGGCATGCTGATCGCGTCGGCGCACAGCATGGTGCGCGAACTCTTCCCCGAGACCCTGTGGCAGCGCATGCTCACCACGATCTCCTGCGCCTGGGCGATCCCGGCGCTCGGCGGGCCCGTCGTGGGCGGCGTGCTCGCGGGGCTCGGCCACTGGCGCGCGGCGTTCTGGGCCATGACGCCGATCGCGGTGATCGCCGCGGCCCTCACGTGGCGCATGCTTCCCAGGTCCGAGACCCTCGACCCGAAGCCGGCGCGCGTGCCGTTCGGACGCCTCGGGCTCATCTGCGCGAGCGTGCTCTGCATCGGCGCGATCGCCAACACGCGCGCGACCGCCGCGCGCGCCGCGCTCGTCGTCGGCGCCGCGGCGGCCGTCGCGCTCATGCTGCGGCTCGACAGCCGGTCCGGCGCGCGCCTGTTCCCGACGGGCATGCTGTCGCTCGGGAGCCGGATCGGACAAGGATTCTGGATGATCTTCCTGCTCGCCATGTCGACCACCCCCGGCGGCGTCTACGTCCCGCTGCTGGTACAGGTGCTCCACGCCGTCACGCCCGCGGCCGCCGGTTATCTCTACGCGGTCCAGTCGCTGTCGTGGACGATGGGTACGATCCTGAGCGCCCAGGTGACTCCGGTTCGAGCGCGAACGGTGATCGTGCTGGGGCCGCTCCTGATGGCGACGGGCTTCGCCGGCCTCTTCTTCACGATCGGCGCGGGCCCGGTCGCGGCCATCGCGGCCTCGCTCATGCTGGTGGGCATCGGGATCGGGACGTGCTGGGCGCACATCGGCACGGCCATCCTGTCGTCGGCGCGCCCGGACGAGGGCGGGTTGACCGCGGCGATGATCCCGAGCACTCAGCTCTTCGCGATCGCGCTCGGCGCCGCGCTGTCCGGCGTCATCGCCAACGCCGCGGGCCTCGGCGGCGGCGCGTCGGTGGAGGCGGCGGCGCTCGCGGGCACCTGGCTCTTCGGCGGCTTCGTGGCGGCACCCCTCGCCGCCTTCGTCATCGGCTCGCGGCTTCGTCCGGCTCGCTGAGCCGCACCGCCGCCTCGCGGCGTCAGCCCGTTCGCTTCAAGCGTCCCGTGCGCTTGGCCCAGCGCTCGACCCGGCCGAAGACCCAGAGCCCCAGGGGAATCAGTAGGAGGCCCATCGCCACCAGGACGACGATCTCGCCCCTGACCGCCGACAGCGGCGCGGCGGCCAGCCGCTCGGCCGTCGTCGCAGGGTTCCCGATGCCGACGAGCTTGCGGCACGCCGACAGCGTATAGGTCGCCGGCGACAGCGCGGACAGCGGCTGGATCCAGGCGGGCAGGACGTCGACGGGATAGTAGACGCCGGACACCAGCAGGAGCGAGCCCTGAAAGATATGCGTGCCCTCGGCGCCGCGCTCGGGGCTCAGCACCGGCAGCGCGGCGGCCATCACGCCGAGACCGACGAAGGCCAGCGTGCTCGCCAGGATCACGACGAGGATCCCGGGAAGGTTGGCGCCCGACAGGCTCAGCGGGGTGAACAGCATGAGCCCGCCGAGCACGACCGTGGTGTTGACGACGCTGTTGCAGAGCGCGAACAGGCTGACACCGACCAGGTGCACCAGTCGGGATACCGGCGCCATGAACGTGTACTCGAGGGTGCCCTCCCACCGCTCGTACGCGATCGACATGGCGATCTCGTTGTAGAGCACGGACAGGAAATTCCACAGCAGCGCGCCGACGATCAAGGTGAGCGTCAGCTGATGGTCGTTGGCGGCCACGCCGATGAGCGCGACCGCCGCCGACCCGGTCAGCGCGTAGAAGTTGAAGACGACCACCCACGAGAGATAGCGTCGCGTCAGGTGATAGCCGCGAAACATGAAGGCCCACGTCTGGCGCAGCCCGCGCTCCATCGTGGGCTCCATCACCGACTCGTCGGCGTCCCCGCCGCCGCTTCGCCGGACGCCGCCGTCTCCCCCGTGAGCCCGATGAAGGCGTCGTCGAGCGTCGCGGCCGACGCCTGACGCCGGAGACCTTCCGCGGTGCCCTCGGCGATCAGGCGCCCGCGGGCGAGGAACCCGATGCACCCGCAGAGCCGCTCGGCCTCGGCCATGTCGTGCGTCGTCAACAAGATCGTGGTGCCCTCCCGGCGCCGGAGATCCTCCAGGAACGCCTGCACGTCGCGCCGACTCTTCGGGTCGAGTCCCGTCGTGGGCTCGTCGAGCAGGAGCAGCGGCGGATTGATCATCAACGCCCGCGCGATGCTGATCTTCTGCTGCATGCCGCGGCTCATCTCCTCGAGCGGGGCCGAGAAGGTGCGCTGCTCCATTCCCAGCTGCTCCAGGACACGCATCGCCTTCCGCTCGGCGCTCTCGGGATCGAGCCCGTAGAGCAGCGCCGTGTAGAGCAGGTTCTCGCGGGTCGACAGCTTCTTGTAGAACGCGGCGTCCACGCTCACGCGGCCGATCAGCCAGCGCACCCGGGCCTGCTCCTCGGGCAGGCGGTGGCCCAGCAGCCGGACGTCGCCGCCGTCGGCGACGAGCAACGTCGACAAGATGCGGATCAAGGTCGACTTGCCCGACCCGTTGGGGCCCAGGAGTCCGTAGGTGTCGCCACGCGCCACCTCGAAGGAGACGCCGGCGAGCGCCCATGCTTCGGGCGCGTTCGCTCCGCGCCGTTTCCGGCGTCGGTGGAACTGCTTGCGCAGGTCGCGCACCTGTATGGCTGGCAACGTCATCCGAAACCTCCCGCGCGCCGTGGACACCGAGGCGCGCAAACGTGAAGCGAACGAGGTCGAGCTCGGGAGAGGACCGATGCAAGCGTCGAGCGCACGGCGCGCGGGGAGCGCGCCGTCTGGTGCGGCCGGCTTACTCGGTCAGATCAACGATGAATATACATCGACGTCACCGGACGGAGGTCAAGGCTACATCCGCCGCCGACCCGTTGCAAGCCGACGTCTCCGACTACAGCAGCAGCGCGAACAGCTTCTTGATGATCTCGTCCGCCGGCACGACCGACAGCCCCAGCGGCAGGAGCGGAATGGCCACGGCGCCCACGATCTGGACGATCGTGTCCCTGCTGAACGGCACCGGCCTCATCTCCCTCACGACGTCATAGCTGTTGGCGAGGTCCGCGAGCGACTGAATATCGGCGCTTCCGACGAGCGGCTCGCCAGCCGGAGCCTTCCCCTCGATCCACTTCGCGTGGAACTCGGACGTGTAGTGAGCGGCCAGCACGCCGTACTCGCGCCGCCCCTGACGCTTGAGCTCGAGCAAGGTCTTCATGAAGACGCACGGCGGCCCGAGAACGAGGAGAAGCTGCAAGATGACGAAGGCAACGATCTCGTACTGGAATGAAACCAGGGTCCGGCCCTGAAAGAGGATGCGGCTGCCGATGACGGCGGAGAGCACAACGCTCTGCGCCAGAATAACCGGCACGAACGCGTGGGCGGCCAGACCCAGGAACCCAAGGCCGCCCGCGCGGTCAGGGTGTGTCGGGGTGAGGCGGAGCGGCAGACGCGACACGCTCCTGAGGAACAGGAACCACACGAAGAGGCGGAAGTACCACCGAAAGAGCAGGAACTGAAAGATCGGGATGCTCACGTGACGGTACCACCAGCCGGCCATGGTCAGACGGTGCTGGGCGCCGTCGACGATCGCGAACCAGGTCGAGCTGGTGAGCCCCCTATCGCCCTGCCAGATCGTCCATCCAAAGCCGAAGACGAACACCACCATACCTAGCTCGACGATCAGGGAATTCCGCAGGCGCATCGCGCGACCGATGGCAGCGTGAAATCCCGGCAGGGTCTCGGCCGTGACGATGCCGGCTTCGACGAAGTTCCTGACCACGACCCTCATCCGCTGGTGAACCAAGACTTCCGCCAGAAGCAGGATCGGAATGGCGACCAAATACCGGGCGTGGGCCTCGAAGTCGTACAGAAACGGGACCGGGACTGCGTGCCCGATCGCGGAGCCCTGGTACACGGTCAACGCCAGCAAGGGCAGCCACGCGATCGAGGGGCCGCCGATCATCCGCCGCGCCAGAAGCTCCAGGGCGGGCCCGGCCAGGAACAACCGGCGCCAGAGCTGATAGAGCGGGCCGCCGAGCACGAGCGAGAAATCGTACGGATCCGAGACGCGCGTCGGCGAGCTCATCGTCCTCGTCGCTAGCGCCCGGGCGGCGGCGTCCGGCCGAGGACGCGCTCGATCGCGATGCCGATCGCCAGGAGCCGTTGATCGCTGCCGCGCGGCCCGTCGAGCGCGATGCCCACCGGGAGCCCCGACGAGGAGCCGAGCCCCGCGGGAATCGTCAGCCCGGGTATCCCGGCGTTGCTGCCCGGATCCGTGTTGCGGATGAACAGCAGGAACGTCGGCAGGCTGCTCGCCTCGGGCCCCTGCGTCGCGGCGACCGCCGGCGTGGTCGGCCCGATCAGCGCGTCGATGCCGTAACGCTGGAACGTGTCGGTGAAGACCTTGAGGAGAGCCGGGCGCGCATCGCGCATCGCCGCGGCGTACGCCGGCGCGGCGTCGACCACACCGTTCGGCGTCGGCAGCTTCCGCGGGACGACCAGGCCGTCGTAGGTCGCCTTCACGTCCTTGCTCGCGATCTGCGCGGCCAGCTGCTCGACGGTCACGCCGGTCTGGTACCTGGCGAGATAAGCCTTGAGGTCGTCGTACGCCTCGTAGAGCGCGACCGGAAAGCTGGCCGCGTCGTTCGCCTTCTGCAGATCGGGCATGTCCACGTCGACGATGGTGACGCCGACCCCGCGGAGCTTCTCGAACGTGGCCTCCGTCACGGCGCGCGTGTCCGTGTCCAGGTCCTTGAGGAAGTACGCGCGGTAGACGCCGAGCCTCACCGCGCCGAGCGGCGCGGGCGCCGGCGCGCGGCCGCCGGTGATGACCGCATCCAGCAGCGCAACGTCGGCGACCGTCTGCGCCATGGGGCCGACCGTGTCGCGCGAGTGCGAGATCGGCGTCACGCCGTCCTGGCTGTAGCGGCCGATGGTCGGCCGGAGCCCGGCGGCGCCCGACAGCGCCGCGGGGATCCGGACCGAGCCGCCGGTGTCGCTGCCGAGCCCGCCCGGCGCGAGCCGCGCGCCGATCGCCGCGCCCGTGCCGCTCGAGCTGCCGCCCGCGAAGCGCGTCCGATCGTACGCGTTGCGGGTCCCGATCGGCAGCGCCGTGAAGAACGCCTCGTTGTAGCCCGAGATGCCGAATGCCAGCTCGTGCATGTTCGTCTTGCCGAGGATGACGGCGCCCGCGTCCACCAGCCTCTGCACGGTCGGCGCGTTTTGCTTCGGGACGAACCCGCGCAGCGCGGGAGTCCCCGCCGTGTTCGGCAAGCCGGCCACGTGCGTGTTGTCCTTCACGACCAGCGGCACGCCGTGCAGCGGGCCGAGCCGCTTGATTGTCTCGAGATCGGCGTCGGCGCGCTGGGCCGCGGCCATGGCCCCGGCGCGGTCCAGCGTGATGTAGGCATTGAGGCTCGGATTCGCGTCCGCGCGCGCGATGTACGCCCGGGTCAGCTCGACGCTCGTCAGCTTCCTCGCGTGAATCAGCGTGGCGGCGTCACTGAGGCTCAGCTGGCTGACGTCGGCCGGACGCGGCGGGATGCTCGCGCACCCCGCGGCGGCGAGCACGGCTGTCAGCACGACGGCGGAGCGTCGGACCATGGTCGTCTCCTTGATCGGGGGCATCGCCAGGCTACCCGGTCTGGCCGGTCCTCGGCCCCGAGATTACGGCGTCCGGCCAATGATGTCGAGACAGGTCGGGGCTATCGCGCGCGGGCGGAGGATCGTATAGTCTTACGCTACCAAGGAGGGCTCCCATGGCGCGCACGTACAACGTCATCGACGCCGACGGCCACATCCTCGAGCCGGTCGACATCTGGGACAAGTACATCGATCCGGCCTATCGCGAGCGCGCGCCGCGGATGATCGTCGACACCGACGGCAAGGAGCGTCTCCTCGTCGAAGGCAAGATCCTGGGCAGCCCGAAAGGGCTCGGCCTCATCGGCGGGATCGGCGCCCGCCAGGGCACCGTCGACGACGTCACGATGAAGTACGTCGAGGGGCGCCCCGGTGGCTTCGATCCGCACGCGCGGATCCCGGACATGGATCTCGACGGCATCGACGCCGCGTTCCTCTATCCGAGCATCGGCCTCTTCAGCGGCGCGGTGCAGGATCCCGGGCTCGCCGCCGCGATGTGCCGAGCGTACAACCGCTGGCTCGCGGACTACTGCAAGCCCTACCCCGACCGGCTCTTCGGCGTCGCGATGCTGCCGATGCAGTCGATCCCGATGGCGATCGAGGAGATGCGCTTCGCGCGCAAAGAGCTCGGCATGCGCGGCGGCTTCCTGCGCCCCAATCCGTACAACAACCGCATGCTCCACCACCCGGACTACGAGCCGTTCTGGAACGAGGTCGAGGAGCTCGACTTCTCGATCGGCCTGCACGAGGGCGCCAGCGGCGGCATGCCGCAGGTGGGCGTCGATCGCTTCCAGAAGCGCGGCGCCCGGCACATCATCTCGCACACGATGGAAATGATGCTGGCGGCGATGAGCGTGATCTGGGAGGGCGTGTGCGACCGCCATCCCAAGGTGCGCATCGGCTTCCTGGAGTCGGGCGGCGGGTGGATCGCGCCCTGGCTCGACCGCATGGACCGTCACTTCGACGACCAGGGCTTCAACGATTCGGGGCTCACGACGCGGCCGAGCGAATTGTTCCAGCGCAACTGCTGGATCTCGTTCGAGCCCGTCGAGGGCAGCCTCTCGGTGCTCGCGGACTACATCGGCCCGCACAAGATCCTCTGGGCGACCGACTATCCGCACCCCGATGGCTTCTTCCCCGGCGCGCCGAAGCTGATCGCCGATCGCCCCGAGCTGTCGGCGGAGACCAAGCGCCAGATCCTGGCCGGCGGCGCCAAGGGGTTCTACGGCCTGAAGTAGGCGCGGCGCCGCGGCGCCCGATTTCGGCAGCCGCAAGGAGGCAGTTATGCAGTTCCACGACGTCGACGTCAAGACGCAGTTCAAGAAGATGCGGGAGCTCGTTCCCGACGTGTATCGCGCGTTTCTCGAGTTCGATCAGAAGGCGTTCAAGGACGGCGCGATCCCGAGCAAGACGAAGGAGCTCATCGCGCTCGGCATCGCCCAGATCACGCAGTGCCCCTGGTGCATCGACGCCCACACGAAGAAGGCGGCGACCGCCGGCGCCTCCGACGCGGAGATCGCGGAGACCACGTTCGTCGCCATGGCGATGGCCGCCGGCGCGGCCTGGAGCCACGGCGGGTTAGCCCTCCAGTGCCTGCAAGAGCACAAGGGCTGACCGGGCGAGCGGAGCCGGCAAGAGCACAAGTGTTGAGCGGGGCGCGCGGAGCCAGCAGCAGCACAACGGTTGAACGGGCGAGCGGAACCAGCAGCAGCACCACGGTTGAACGGGCGAGCGGCGCCACGAGTATCTATCATTCACCACCCTCGGTGGCCCCGGCCTCGAGCTCTCGATAAATGAAATTCGGGCTCAGGTACGCGAGCCTCGGTCGCTATGCGAACGGGCCGGCCGCGCTCGAGCTGGCTCAGGCCGCCGAGGCGGCCGGTTTCGACTCCATCTGGACCGTCGAGCACGTCGTGGTGCCTCACGGCTATCAATCGCGCTATCCGTACTCCGAAACGGGCCGAATGGGCGCCGGGCTCGAGGATTTCCCGATCCCGGATCCGTTGATCTGGCTCGCCTACATCGCCGCCGCGACGCGCTCGCTGAAGCTCGGCACTGCGATCCTGATCCTGCCGCAGCGCAATCCAGTCGTTACGGCCAAGGCGGTTGCCACGCTCGATCATCTGGCCGGGGGGCGCCGCGTCCTTCTGGGCATCGGCGTGGGCTGGCTGGCCGAGGAGTTCGCCAGCCTGGGCATTCCATTCGAGGACCGCGGGCCGCGCACCGACGAGTACGTCGCCGCCATGCGGGCTCTCTGGAGCCAGGAGCGTGCGAGCTTCGCGGGGCGCTTCGTCTCGTTCCGAGACGTCTTCTGCCGGCCGCTCCCGGCCGGCGGCCGGATTCCGATCATCGTCGGCGGCGACACGCGGGCGGCCGCCCGCAGAGCCGGACGGCTCGGCGATGGCTACTTTCCGGCCCGCGGCGGGTCGGTGGAGCTGCTGGACGAGATGCGGCGCGCCGCCGTCGCGGCGGGACGCGATCCGGCCGACATCGAGATCACGGTCTCGGCGCCGACCGATCCGGCCGAGATCGAGGCGCTCGCCCGGCGAGGCGTGAAGCGTGTGGCCGTGCCCGTGAGCTCCGCCGCCGGGCTCCCGGCGCAGGTGAAGACCCCCGACGACGTGCTGCGCTACGGCAAGACGATGATCGAGCGCTTCCGCGACTGACGACGACGCGCCGGCCATGCCCGCCACACTGGACCTCGACGAGCTGCGATCGCACATCGGCCGCGCGCAGACCTCGACCGACGTGATCCATGCCGGTCCGGCCAATCTCCTTCGACTGGCATTAGGACGCTCGGAGCCGGAGTACCGCAAGGGCGACGTGCTGCCGCCGGCGTGGCTCGCGCTCTACTTCCTGCCTCGGGTCGCATCCGACGCCCTACGGCCGGACGGCAGTCCGCGCGACACGGGCGTGGTCCCGCCCCTCACGCTGCCGCGCCGGATGTTCGCCGGCGAGCGCGTGCGGCTCCACGCCGCCGTGCGGATCGGCGAGACCCTGCGGCGCGAGACGCGCCTGGCCGACATCTCGGTGAAGCACGGCAGCACCGGCACGCTCGTGTTTGCCACCGTGACGAGCCGCGTGTACGGGCCCAACGGCCTGGCGATCGAGGAGGAGCGTCACACGGTCTTTCGCGAGGAGGTCAAGGCCGGCGAGCGCAATCAGGCGCCCCGTCGCGAGTCGCCGCCGAGCGACGCGCCGTGGCGGCGCCGCGTGACGCCCGATCCGGTCCTGCTCTTTCGCTTCTCGGCGCTCACCTTCAACAGCCACCGCATCCACTACGACCGCGCGTGGGCGATGGAGGTCGAGGGTTATCCGGGTCTCGTCGTGCACGGCCCGCTGACGACCACCCTGCTCATCGATTTCGCGCGCGACCAGAATTCCGGCCGGCGGATCGCCGCCTACTCGACCCAGGCGCGCGCGCCGCTGTTCGACACCGCGCCGTTCGAGCTGCGCGGGCGGCCGACAGGGAATGGACGCGGCTCGGAGCTCTGGGCCGTGACCCCCGAGGGCACGATCGCGATGAGCGCCGAGGTCGAGCTCGACTAGCGGCGCGCGAGCCGCGGCAGCAGCTTGGCCGCCGCCTCGTCCACCTGAGCGAGCTGGTCGCCGCCGGCGAAGCGCAACGCGAAATGGCGCGCGCCGGCGTCGATCCAGCGCTGCAGCCACTCCGCGCAGCCCTCGATCGGCCCCGCGTACGTCGCCTGGCGGGCCAGGATGGTCCGCGCCGGTGCGGCGTAGTACGTCTCGAGAAAGGTGTTGAGCCGCTGCTCTGCGGCGGCGCGATTGGCGTCGAGGGCCAGGGTGACATACGCGGCGCCGGTCACCGCATCGGCCGGACGCCCGGCGGCGCGCGCCGCCTTCTGCACGGCGGGAAAGTGCTCGGCGAAGAACTCCACGCTGGGCCCAGTCGGGAACCAGGCGTCGAAGCGCGCCGCCTCACGTAGCGCGGTCGGTCCGCTGCCGCCGATCCAGATGGGCGGGCCGCCCGGGCGATGAGGCTTGGGCTCCATCGTGACGTCGTCGAGCGTGAAGTGCTTGCCGCTGAAGCTCACGTGATCCCGCCGCCAGAGCGCCTGACAGATCTCGATCGTCTCGAGGAAGCGGCCGATCCGGCGCTCGAAGGGCACGCCCGCCGCGGCGAATTCTTTCCGGATGGACGGGTTGTCGGCGGCGAAGCCGACGCCGAGGATCACGCGCCCCTCGGCGGCGCGGTCGAGCGTGCCGACGATGTGCGCCAGGACCACGGGATTGCGCAGCGCCGGCAGCAGCACGCCGGTGCCGAGGCGCACGCGCCGCGTGCGGCCGGCGATCGCGGCCATCAACGTCAGCGGCTCGTGGCGCGGCCGGGCGATCAGCGAGTCGCCGATCCACACAGAGTCGAAGCCCGCGGCCTCCGCGCGCTCGGCCATCGCGAGCAGCGGCGCCGTCTCCGGGTGGCCGGACATGACCGCTTCGCGCGTCGGGATCAAGACGCCGAACTCGACCGCCATCGCTATCTCCCCGGCGCGTACTTGTGGCCGAGCGCCTCTTCCCACCTGAGATAGTTCTGCATGTCGGCGAAGTTGCGGTCCGGTCCCGCCGGCATGACGTCGGTCGGCGGCGCCATCACCCCCGAGAGCCCCTTCTCCACCGGCAGGCCCGCCTTCTGCCAGGCGGCCATGCCGCCCTCGAGAATCGAGACGTTCTGATAGCCGAGCTCGCCGAGGGTGACGGCGGCGAGCGCCGAGCCGCGCCCGTCGGCGCAGGTGACCACGATCGAGGCGCTCTTCGACGGCACGACGTCGGCGATCCAGAGCTCGAGCCAGCCGCGGGGCACCCAGCGGGCGCCGGACACGTGGCCGCGCGCGAAATCCTGGCTCGTGTCGACGAAGATCACCGCCGCCGGCGGGGAAGTGTGCAGATCGCGCGGCGCGACCGCCTTCACCTTCGCGCGCGCTTCCGGATAGCCGGCGGGAATGTCCTCCGGCAGGCCGCGCTCCAGCGAGCCCCCGCTCGCCACCCAGGCGGTCGTGCCGCCGTCGACGGCGAAGACCTCGCGGAATCCCATCTGCCGGTACCACGAGGCGATCAACGTCGCGCGCGCCTTGCCGTCACACGCGAAGACGATCTGGCAGTTCTTCACGACCACCGCGTCGTCCGAGCGCTGCACGGCCTGACCCCCTGGGAACCAGCGGAACCCCGGGATATGGCCGGCGGCATATTCCTCGGCGGTGCGCACGTCGATGAAGTAGACCGTCGCCTGGTCGCGGCGGGCCATGACGCTCTTCAGCGCCGCGATGTCGAGGTAGCGAACGCCGTCCTCCGCGGCGAGCCTGGCGGCATAGGCTTCCGCCGCCGCGACAGCCTCCGGCGACGGCTCCGGCAGCTCGACGCGATCGGCGCCGGTCTCGAGCTTGTGCCCGGCGAGCACCCAGCCGGACGTGCCGTTCTTCAGGCCGTACACCTTCGGAATCCCCATGCGCTGGAGCACGCGCGCGCCGATGATGCTGCGGGTACGCCCCGCGCAGTTCACGATGATGGTCGTGTCGCGGTCGAGATCCCTGGCGATATCGGTGATGCGCAGCGCCAGCTCGCCCCCGGGCACGCTGCGGCCGCCGGGGATGCAGAACCGGCGGAACTCCTCGGGCGTGCGCGAGTCGAGGATGACGACCTTTTCGCCCTTCTGGATGCGCGCCGCAAGGTCCTTGCACTCGATCTCGGGCACGTGGTGCACCACCTCGACCTTCTCGCCGAAGTCCTTGCTGGGAACGTTCATCCCCCACTCGGTATCGAGTCCATCGGTGACCCAGCGATTGATCCCGTCGTCGAGCACGGACACCTGCCGATAGCCCATCCGTTCGAGGGTCGCCGCCGCGAGGCGCGCGCGCCGGCCGTCGTCGTCGCACACCACGACCGGCGTTCCCTTGAACGGCACGGCCTGCGGCAGCTGGAACTCGAGCTGGCGCCGTGCGATCAGGCTCGCGCCCGGAATGTGGCTGCTGTTGTACTCGCCGGCCTCCCTGACGTCGATCAGGGCGAACGGCTCCTTGCCCTCGAGCAGGCTCTTGAGCGCCGCGGAAGCGATCGTGGCGGCCATGAGTTCTTACCTCCGCGCCATGAGGCGCCTGAAGACCGCGCCGTACTGAAAGCCGTAGCCCTCGGCGTGCTCGGCGGCGTTCTTCTTCACGCGTTCGCCGATGGTGTGGCCCTGCGGGACGTTGAAGCCGGGCACCTGGCTCTCGTGGCGGATGAGTCCGGCGATCTGGCGGTCGATCGAGTCGGTGACGTCGACGATCGTGTCGGGCTCGTCGGCGCCCCAGTACCAGAGCTCGCGCACCTTGTGCGGCTCGAGCCCGTCGCGCGTGATGTGCTCGGGAAAGTGCAGATGGTCACGCGCGTACGGATAGACGGCGTCGGTCGCGGTGATGCCGGCCTTGCGGTGGTCGCGGTGCTGGAGTCCTCGGATGCGGTACGGATCGTGAACGAAGACGGTGTGGGGCCGATACCGACGGATCGCACGGACGACATCGCCCAGAAACTCGCGCGTGTCCTCGAGCCCGCCGTCGGGATAGCCGAGCATGACGACGTGCCGCACACTCATGAAGTCCGCGGCGGCGCGCTGTTCCTCGGCGCGCTTCTTCGCGAGCGCGGCCGGCGTCAGCGTGCGGTCGGCGGTGCCGGCGGCGCCGTTGGTGCAGAGCACGTACGTGATCTCGCATCCCGCGGCCGCCCACTTCGCCACGACGCCACCGGAGCCGATCTCGGCATCGTCGGGGTGCGCGAAGATCACCATCGCCTTGTCGGGAATCTCGGTCACGATCTCGAGCTTGGGGGGTGTGGCGTCTCTGGGCATGAAAGGGATTCTACAGGAGTGTCCAAGCTCCAGCGCCATCCGGCGCGTCCAAGCGGTATGATAGCCGCCACCATGACGACCAACTCGTTCCCCCTGGCCCGCTTCAAAGTCCTCGACCTCACCCGAGCCCGGGCCGGCCCGACATGTGTGCGGCAGCTGGTCGACTGGGGCGCCACGGCCATCAAGATCGAGATGCCCGGCGGCCGCACCGGCGACGGCATGGGCGGCAATCGCCACGGCTTCGATTTCCAGAATCTCCACCGCAACAAGCGGAGCATGACGCTCAACCTCAGGGATCCTGAGGGGGTGGCGATCTTCAAGAAGCTGGCGCGCGACGCCGACATCGTCGTGGAGAACTACCGCCCGGGCGTGAAGGAGCGTCTGGGCATCGACTACAAGACGTTGCGGGCGATCAACCCCCGCCTGATCTATGGCAGCATCTCCGGCTTCGGCCAGAGCGGCCCGTACCGGGACCGCCCGGGCGTGGACCAGATCGCGCAGGGTATGGGCGGTCTCATGTCGATCACGGGGATTCCGGGCCAGGGCCCGGTGCGTGTCGGCATCCCGATCGCCGACCTCTGCTCGGGGATCTTCCTGGCTCAGGGCATCCTGGTCGCGCTGATCGAGCGCGAGAGCACGGGCGAGGGCAAGTGGGTGCACACCTCGCTGCTCGAGGCGATGCTCTCGATGCTCGACTTCCAGGCCTCGCGGTGGCTGATGAGCCACGAGGTGCCGCCGCAGGCCGGCAACAATCATCCCACCGGAATTCCGACCGGCGTGTTCGAGACGAAGGACGGCCACATCAACATCGCCGCCGCCGGCGACGACATCTACGCGCGGTTCTGCCGCGCGATCGAGCGGCCGGACTTGCTCACCGACCCGCGGTTCTCGACGTCCAAGGCGCGCTCGACCAACCGCGACACCATCATGGAAGTGATCATGCCAGTGACGCGGCAGAAGACCAGCGCCGAGTGGATCAAGCTCTTGAACGACGCCGGCGTGCCCTGCGGGCCGATCTACAAGATCAACGAGTCGTTCGCCGACCCTCAGGTGCAGCACCTGGCGATGGCCCAGCCGGTCCACTCCCCGACGCTCGGCGATCTGACGATCCTCGGGCATCCGGTCTCGCACGGTGAAAAGCGCCTGCCCTTGCGAAGCGCGGCGCCGGAGCTCGGTGAGGCCAACGAGGAGGTTCTGACGTCGCTGGGCTACACGAAGGCGCAGATCGCAGACCTGAGCAAGCGCGGCGTAGTTTGACAACTCGCAGGACGGGAGCGGCCCGCCAGCGAGGAACGCCCTCGAGGTCGAGATCGTGTGACGGAGCCGATCGTCATCACCCTCACCAGGTGATCGAGTAGCACTGATGCCGACCACGCGTCTGCCGGGCGATCTGCTCATGCATTACGACGATGATGATTTCACCGATCCCTGGTCGCGCGCAGAAACCGTCATCCTGCACCATGGCAACGCCAAGAACGCCAAGCTCTGGTATGCCTGGGTGCCGCTGCTCGCTCGAGACTATCGAGTTGTCCGTGTCGATGCCCGCGGCTTCGGCCGATCGACCGTGCCCGCCCCCGGCTATCCCTGGTCACTCGAAGGCTTCGCGACGGACCTGCTCCATCTCATGGATCACCTCAGCATCGACCGGGCGCACCTGATCGGAGAGACCATCGGCGGCACGATCGCGCTCGAGTTCGCGCACCGGTTCCCCGAACGGTTGCACACGGTCACCACGTGCACCTCGCCGTACAAGTTCCGAGGCGTGCAGGCCTATCTGGAGTACTACAAAGTCGTCAAGGAGCAAGGGGTCGAGGCGTGGGTCCGCCAGACGGCGGGACGCCGATTGGAGCCGGGCGCGTCCGATGCAGGCCATCGGGCGTGGTACGCGCAAGAGATGAGTCGTACGGCGCAGCACGTGGTGCTGGAAACTCTCGCGTATCTCTCGACAGTGGACTTGACGCCGATCCTCCCCAAGATCACGACGCCGGCGCTCGTGCTGGTCGGCGAGCGCAGCACCATGAATACGCCCGATCGAGCGCAGGGCCTCGCGGCGCTCTTGCCGCGCGGAACGCTCGTGGAAGTGCCGGGTGCGAGCGGCTACGTGCAGCATTCGGCGCCGGCCCAATGCGTTGCGATCTGGCGAGATTTTGTGCGATCCTCCCGCGCGTAGAAGGAGGCGCGTATGGGAGACATCCTGGGGATCGGGACGACCCACTATCCTCCCGGGCTGGTGCCGGACGAATACAAGCCCTGGCCCCTGGCTCGCATGCTGCACACGGACCCGCGCATCCCGCCTCACCTGAAAGATCCCGCCAACTGGCCCGAGCCGATGCGCGCGGAGTGGGGCGCCGATGAGGGAATCACCTCATTCAAGGCGCATCGGGCGCGGGTGTTCAGCTCGTTCCGTACCCTGAGGGACGAGATCGCCGCCTTTCGCCCCGATTTCATACTCATGTGGGGCGACGACCAGTACGAGAACTTCAGGGAAGACGTGATTCCGCCGTTCTGCGTCCTGGCCTACGACACGCTCACGTTCCAGCCGTTCAAGCGGCTCGGCAACCGGCCGAATATCTGGGGCGAGCCCGGCGACAAGACGTTCACGTGGCCCGGCCAGCCCGCCGCCGGGCGCTTGCTCGCCGGCCGCCTGCTCGAGGCCGGCATCGACATGCCCTACGCCTACCGGCCGCTCCACGGCGACGGCGTGGCGCACGCGTTCGCGAACACCCTGCTCTACCTCGACCTGGACCGTCGGGGATTCTCGTACCCGGTGCTGCCGGTGACGGTCAACTGCTACGGCCGCGACGTGATTCGCTACCAGGGCGGCGGCACTCAGCACGCGGAGGAAGCCGACCCTCCCGCGCCGTCGCCGCGCCGGTGCTTCGAGCTCGGCAGGCTCACCGCGCGCATCCTGCGCGAGAGCCCGTGGCGCGTCGTGCTCATGGCCTCGTCGAGCTGGTCGCACGCGTTCCTGACCGCGAAGAATCACTTCCTCTATCCGGACCTCGAAGCCGACCGGATGCTGCTCGAGCACCTGCGCGCGGGCGAGTACGAGACCTGGCGCGACTTGCCGCTCGAGCGGCTGGAAGCCTCCGGCCAGCACGAGGTCCTGAACTGGGTCTGTCTGGCGGGAGCCATGGCCGAGCTCGGCGCGAAGATGGAGCTCGTCGACTGGGTCGAGACCTGGATCTTCAACGCGCCCAAGTGCCAGGCGATCTTCCGATGAAAGCCGTCTACATCGCCGAACCCGGAGGCCCGGAGAAGCTGATCTTCGGGGACCGCCCGGACCCGGAAGCGGGCGCCGGCGAGGTCGTCGTGCGCGTGCGCGCGACGTCGGTCAATCACGCCGATCTGGCGCTCCGCGCCGGCCGCTCGCCGACGGGCGGGCTGCCGCGCATCCTCGGGCTCGACATCGCCGGCGAGATCGCCAGTCTCGGGTCCGGCGTGACCGGCTGGAAAGAAGGCGACCGCGTCGTGGTCGAGAATCGCGTCAAGTGCGGCGTGTGCTCGCCATGCGTGCTCGGGCGCGACGAGTTCTGCGACCGGCAGAAGCGCCTGGGCGGCGAGCTCGACGGCGGCCACGCGCAGTACTGCAAGGTTCCCGCGGCCAATCTTCAGCGAATCCCCGAGAGCATGGGGTTCGAGGAAGCGTCGACGTTTCCGCTCGCCGGTCACACTGCCTGGCACTGCTTGTTCGAGCGCGTAGAGCTCCAGCAGGGCGAGGACATCCTGATCCAGGCCGTCGGCAGCGGGGTCGGAAGCTTCGGGCTCCTGATGGCCAAGGGCGTGGGCGCTCGCGCGATCGTCACGGCCGGGAGCGACTGGAAGCTCGCGAAGGCCAAGGGGCTCGGCGCCGACGAGGTCATCAACTACACGACGACGCCGAAGTTCAGCCAGCGCGTCAAGGAGCTCACCGGCGGCCGCGGCGTCGACGTGGTGTTCGACTGCGTCGGGGCGCCGGTGTGGGACGAGAGCTGCGCGAGCCTCAAGCCCGGCGGCCGGCTCGTCATCACCGGGACCACCGGGGGTAGCCAGATCCCGTTCAACCTGTCGGTGCTGCAGAGCCGGCCGCTCACCCTGATGGGCAGCGGCGCCCGCAGTCGCCGGAGCTTCGCGACGATGATGCATCGCGCCCGCTACGGCGGTCTGCGCGGCGTGGTGGGCAAGACGTTCGACCTGTCGGAGGCCGCGAAGGCCCACGAGGTCATGACCGGACGCGACTTCTTCGGCAAGCTCGTCCTGCGAGTGCCGTAGCACCGGTCGACTTCCACCTGCCCCTTCGATGGGCGACCCGGCGGGCATCAAGCGCCAGTATCGGCAGTTCGCCGGAACCGAGTGCAAGGGCTACTCCGACCTTTACTACCGCCTCGCGATCTCCGTCTCCGAGGACGACGAGATGGCGGGCTTCATCGCGGACATGCCTGAAACCCAGCCGAATCTCTTCCTGGCTTCCATCCAGCTGTTGACGGGCCCTGCGGGCATGCCGGCGACCGGCTCGGAGCTGCGGGCATTCGTGAAGAGGCGCGGCAGCGACGTGCGCGCCGCGATGCGAGCCAGGCGGACTCAGACGAACGAAGTCGGGCGCTGCGCGGTCTTGCTGCCGGCATTGCCGCCTGGGCCCCTGGCGCTGGTGGAAGTCGGCGCGAGCGCCGGCCTGTGCTTGCTCTTCGAACGCTACCACTATGAATTCGGATCGACGCGCCTGGGCCCGGTCGACTCGCTCGTGCGCCTGCAGTGCACGACGAGCGGGCCCGTCCCGCTTCCGCCAGCGGTCCCGCGGATCGTGTGGCGACGGGGCCTCGACGTGAGACCGATCGACGTGCACGACGACGATGCGGTCCGCTGGCTGCTGGCGTGCGTGTGGCCGGAGCATCACGAGCGCCGGCGACGGCTCGAAGGCGCGATCGACACGGCCCGAGCCGATCCTCCCGTCATCCGCGCCGGGGACCTCGTCGACGACCTTCCTGCCGTGCTGGCCGAGGCGCCGGACGACATCCAGCTCGTGGTGTTCCATTCGGCCGCGCTCAGCTACGTGAGCCGCAAGCGTCGCCAGGCGTTCGCCGGCCTTCTCGCCGACGCGTCGAAGCGACGAGACATCGTGTGGCTCGCGAACGAGGCTGCGGGCGTCGTTCTCGAGCTGACGGCCCCGGCCCCATCGGGCTCGCTGCGCTTTCTGGTCAGTCGTACGCACTTCGCGAACGGGCAGCGACGGAGCGAGCTGCTCGCACTTGCCCATCCCCATGGAGCCGAGCTGGCATGGCTCTGAGGTCGTATTAGCTCACCCTCGCCCTTGCGCTGAGCCTCTGCGTCGCGCGGCCCGCCGTGCAGGCTCAGCAGACGGGCAAAATGCCGCGGGTCGCGTTTCTGTCGACGACCACGCCGGGCCCATCCCCGACCACCGACGGATTCCGGCAAGGGCACGATGCTCTACGCGAACCGCACGCGTCTCGCTGAGCTTGCGATGACCAGCCACCTTCCCATGATGTGCGGCCCGAAGCAGTACGTGTCGGCGGGCTGCTTGATGGGTTATTCGGCAGACATCGCAGATATCTTTCGGCGCTCCGCCGTCTACGTGGACAACATCCTCAAGGGCGCGAAGCCCGCGGACTTGCCGATCGAGCAGCCGACCAAGTTCCAGCTGGTGATCAATCTCAAGACCGCGAAGTCCCTCGGCGTCACCCTCGAATCGTCCGTATTGGCGAGGGCGGATCAGGTGGTCGAATAGGAGTACTATGGGGGCCGCCGCGGGACCCGCGGACGTCCTGGCTGGGCCGCGCCGGCTCGGGGAGGTGCGACATGGGCAACATGATCCGCCTGTACACCGGCAAAGACGGCCAGACCCACATCGAGGAGCTGGATCCCGCCACGCATCCGGAGCTCACGACCATGCAGGCGACCAAGGGCATCGTCTTCCGCACGACGAAGCCTGGCCACTTCTCCGATTGGCACAACGCCCCGCGGCGGCAGTTCGTCATCACCCTGGCCGGCGAGGTCGAGATCGGTCTGGGCGACGGCAGCGTGCATCGCTACGGCCCCGGCCACGTGACCCTGGCGGAAGACCTCACGGGGAAGGGCCACACGACCCGCGTGGTCGGCGACAAACCCAGATTGTCGGTTACCATCCCATTGGCCGACTGAGAAGAGGAGGACCTATGGGCCAGATCCTCGGCCTCGGCATCACGCACTACCCGCCGCTCTCCTACAAGGGCAACATGACCAGCCGCATCAAGCTTCTGGTCGCGGACGCCCTCCTGCCGGAACCTCTGCGCACCCCGGCCGGATGGCATCCGACGGCGCGTGAGCAGTGGAGCACCGACGAGGGCGCCGCGCACTCCGAGAAGCACCGCGACGACCTGATTCACCATTTCAGGAAGGCTCGCGCCGAGCTGGACGCGTTCCGGCCCGACTTCGTGCTGCTCTGGGGTGACGACCAGTACGAGAATTACCGCGAGGACTGCGTGCCGCCGTTCTCGATCCTGGCCTACGACTCCGTCGACGTGCAGCCATGGAAGGGCCACCGCGGCGAGAACTGGTGGGACGAGCCCAAGGACAAGACGTTCACGATCGCGGGTCATCGGGCGGGCGCCAAGTACCTTGCGTCGGCGCTGCTCGGCGACGGGGTCGACATTGCGTATTCGTACAAGCCCTTGCACCACCCGCTCGGTCACGCGTTCATGAACTCGATCCTCTACCTGGACATCGACCGCAAGGGCTTCCCCTATCCAGTGGTGCCGTTCACCGTGAACTCGTACGGGCGATGGCTGATCGGGGCGCACGGCGCGCCGATGACGCCCTCGCAGGCGGCGAAGCTCGCGGGGCAAAGCGAGCTCGATCCGCCCGGGCCACAGCCGTGGCGCTGCTTCCAGATCGGCGGCGCCGTCGCCCGGGCGCTGAGCGCGAGCCCCTGGAAGGTGGCGGTGATCGCCTCGTCGAGCTGGAGCCACTCGTTCCTGGTCGCGAAGACCTCACTGATGTTCCCGGACGTCGAGTCGGACCGGCGCTACTACGAGGCGCTGCGCGACGGCGACTGGACGGTCTGGCGGAATACCACGATCGCCGAGGCCGAGGATCGCGGCCATCACGAGCTCTTGAACTGGTTCTGCCTCGCCGGCGCGATGGCGGAGCTTCGCCGCAAGCCCGACGAGTCGGTGTTCCTGGAGTCGTGGATCTCGAACTCCGACAAGGTGTTCGCCGTATTCAGGCCGTCGTAATCAAGGAGGAGAAAAGGATGATCTACGAAGTTCGCACCTATACCCTGCGCACCGGAGCCGTGGCCGAGTTCGAGGACCGCTTCACGAAGCGCAAACCGCTGCGCGAGAAGCATTCGAAGCTCGGCGCCTTCTGGCACACGGATTTCGGTCCGCTCAACCAGGTCGTCCACGTCTGGCCGTACGAGGACCTCGCGCACCGCACCTCAGTGCGCGACGCGATGGCGAAGGACAAGGACCTCCAGCAGCTGCCTGGCGGGCGCGATCTGATCGTCGAGCAGCAGGCCGACATCATGATTCCGGCGCCGTTCATGCAGCCGCTCGGCAGCCGCGACTTCGGCACCGGCAACTTCTACGAGATGCGCATCTACACCTACGCGCCCGGCGATCTCCCGGCGGTGCTGGAGGCGTGGGGCAAGGCGGTGCCGATCCGCGAGAAGCTCTCGCCGCTGGCGGCGTGCTGGACGAGCGAGCTCGGCGGCCTCAACAAGTTCGTGCACGTGTGGCCGTACAAGAACTCCGACGAGCGCATGCGCATCCGTGAAGAATCGCGGAAGGGTGGCCAGTGGCCCCCGCAGTCCGGCGTCCGGCCGGTCCGGCAAGAGAACAAGATGCTGATCCCGGCGGCATTCTCGCCACTGCGCTAACTCCCACCGGTCGACCCAACGCCCGGGCGGGCGCCGGCCGCGAGCCGGACGCGCCGCCCGGGCGGCATCTCGACGCTCCATCCCACCGGCACGACGAAGGAGACGAACGCGATGGCATCCCTCAGCCGGCAGCTCGCGCAGTGGGTCGTCGGGCTTCGCTATGAGGATCTCCCGCCCGAGGTGGTCGATCGCGCCAGGGGCGTCACGCTGCACGGGCTCGCCTCGGTGCTGCTCGGCTCGCTGACGCCAGGCGGCCGCCAGGCGGTCAAGCTGATCGGCGACGAAGAGGCCGGCGTGAAGAACGGCGCCACGATCATGATGGACGGCACGAAGGTGACGAAGGGCGGCGCCGCGTTCGCGAACGCCGAGATGGCAATGGCCGGCGGCAAGTGGGACACCTTCCGCATGCTGACGCACCCCGGCACGAGCATCATTCCCGGCGCCTTCGTCGCCGCGGAGACGGCGGGCGCCTCCGGCCGCGACTTCCTGACCGGCCTCGCGGCGGGCTACGAGGTCATGGAGCGGATGGCCGCCGACTTCATTCCCACGGTGATGGCGCGAGGCTTCCACTCGGGCGTGGTGTTCGGGATCTTCGGTCCCGCCGTCGCCGCGGCCAAGATTCTGGGCTTCACGGAAGACCAGGTGAACAGCACGATCGCCCTCTGCGCCAGCCTGGCCGCCGGCAACCTCGAAGGCGCGCGCAGCGGCGGCCGCGCGCTGCGCGAAGGCGCCGCGGTGCGCAACGCGATGCTGGCCGTCGCGCTGGCGCGGCAAGGACACGTCGGGGGCGAGACGGTGCTCGAGGGCGAGGCGGGCTTCTATCACGCGTATGCCGGCAACAACCAGGGCCGCCTCACCCACAGCTTCGTCGGCGACACGCAGACGAGCCTCGACAAGATCACGGCCGCGCTCGGCCGGAGCTGGATGTTCCTCGAGACCCTCTACCGCATCTACTCGACGGCCGGCTACAACATCGCCCACGTCGACGTGACCGCGAAGCTGTGCGAGGAGCACGACATCGCCCACAAGGACGTCGAGCGGGTCGAGGCGGTGGTGAACTGGCTCGAGACGCAGTACCCGAGCCCGGCGTTTCCGAGCCGCCGCGAAGACCTGGAGTCGAAGCCGGGCAGCACCGCGTACTACGCCGCCTACGGCGTGGTGAAGCGCGGCTTCCCGGTGCTGAAGGCGCAGGTCGATCCGAACGGCGCCGACGACCCGCCCGCGGTGCTCGATCTGATGAAGCGCGTGACCTTGATCCCGTCCCACAAGATGGCGCTCTTCGGTCCGCGCATCACGATCTTCACGAAAGACGGCAAGAGCTACACGAAACAGTCCACCGGCCGCGAGTTCATCTGGGACTTCGCGGAGGAGACGCGCCGCATTCGCGATGTGATCCCGGGGCTGCCGATCCCGGCGGCGCAGTTCGAGGAGATCATCGCGACGTGCCGCGACCTCGACAAGCAGGCGCGAGCCGACCGGCTCGTTCAGCTCACCCTGAAGAAGGCCTGAGGGAGAACGCGACATGCCCGGCAAAGTGCGCAGGATCCTGACAGGCGTCAATGCGGCGGGGCGTTCCTTCATTCTTTCGGACACGATGCTCCCGACGGCGCCGGTCGCGCCGGGCGCTCCGGTCCGCACCGGCCTCTGGACCACCACCTGCGCGCCGGCCTCGAATCGGGAGGACGACCCCGTGCCCGACGGGGTCATCATGCAGACGCCGCCCGCGCACCGCGGCGGGACCGTCGTGCGCATCACCGACATCGTGCCGGACTCACGGCACGCCTACGATCCGGAGGAGCTCCGCCGGCGCAAGTGCAAGACGACGCCCGATCGCTCGGCGCGCCATCCGGCCTTCCACGCCACCGACACCGTCGACTACGCGGTGTGTCTCGAGGGCGAGGTGTGGGCGGTCCTGGACGAGGACGAGACGCTCATGCGGCCGGGCGACGTGCTGATCCAGCGCGGCACCTATCACGCCTGGTCGAATCGCAGCGACCGGATCTGCCGCATGCTGTTCGTCCTGATCGACGCCGAGCCGCTGAAAAATCACTAGTCATGCTGATCGATCGGCGCGCGCTGCTCGTAGGTCTCGCCGGCGTGCTCCTGCCGTCTACCGCGCCAGCGCATTGATGAGCTACGGCGCGAGTCAGCGCGATGCGCACGCGCGGCTCGCCACCTATGCCGACAAGATCCTCAAGGGTGCCCGCCCCGCGGACCTTCCCGTCGAGCAGCCAACCGGCCTGCCAATTCCTCAGCTACTGCTGCTGCGGGCGGATCAGGTCCTCGAATGAGAGGGAGAATTGCATGGCTCTGAAAGACAAGATCACGCTCGGCATGTCGCTGCCCCACCGCTCGCCGGAGCCGATCGACATGGGTGTCGTGCGCCAGGTGGCTCAGCGCGCCGACGCGCTCGGCTTTCGCGACCTGTGGGTGACCGAGAACACCCTGGACCACGTCTTCTCGTTCGACCCCGTCGTGATCCTGACGTACGCGGCCGCGGTCACCCGGTCGATTCGCGTGGGCGTCTCCGTGGCGGTCCTTCCCGTCCAGAACCCCATCCACGTCGCGCATCAGTTCGCCACGCTCGACTACGCGAGCAGCGGGCGAGCGATCCTCGGTGTGGGGCTCGGTCGCGACCAGCACTACACGCAGTTCCAGGTGCCGCGCGAGCACCGGATCCGGCGCTTTCGCGAGCAACTCGAGCTGATTAGGGCTCTGTGGACCGAGCCGAAGATCAGCTACCGCGGCAGCCTCTATCAGCTCGACGCCGGCGCCATGAGCCCCAGGCCGGTTCAGAAGCCGCACCCGCCGATCTGGTTCGGCGGCGGGCACCCCGACGCGATCCGCCGCGCCGCCGTGATGGCCGACGGATGGATGGGCGCCGGAGGCTCCAGTCACGCCGACTTCAAGCGGTCGGTCCCGTTGTTGCGCGAGCAGCTCGAGAAGGCTCGGCGCGATCCGACGACGTTTCCTGTCTCGAAGCGCGTGTTCCTGTCCGTGCACGAGCGCGCCGACGTCGCGCGCGACGAGCTCCACCGCTGGTTCAGCGTCGTCTACCGCAATCCGGCGGGCACCGACGCCTGCGGCGTCCACGGCACGCCCGAGCAAGTGTGCGAGCGCCTCGAAGAGCTGGTCGCCGCGGGCGCGAATCACCTCCTGCTCAACCCCATTGCGCGCCACGCCGAGCAAGTCGAAGCACTCGCTTCGATCACGGGACTCTCCTGACCGGGGTTCTACGCGAGCGTACGGAATCCGAGCTAGAACAGACTCTCGACCTGGCCGAGGAGCGGACTACTCGCGAGGGAGGACTGGTGGGCCGGAAGGTCCACCCAGACCGGGAACTCGCGGCCGGTGATCTTTCGGATCTTGGTCGGGCCGCCGAGCGACATCATCGTCGGCCACGACGCGGCGAGATCGGGATGGGCCAGCAGCAGCAGGCCGCGGCCGAGATAGCCGTCGGCGACGCCCGTCTGGGTGAGGCCCGCCTCCGCCGCCGCGCCCGCCAATTCCTCCGGGCGCAGGAGGCGCCGGGTCCCTCCGGCTTCCCACGCGAGGGCGGGACAGAGGCCGGGGCCGGTCTCGGCGAGGGCCGCGATCCAGTGGCGGCGAGCGACGGCGAGGAAGCGGCGGTACGCATCGCCGACGCCGTCGGGGGCGGCCTCGTGCTCCTTCAACAAAATGGACGGGAACGGGGCGTCGGGCAGGCTATACGCCCGGATCAACGACCCGGGGACCGGGCACCCGAAGGGGGCGACCTGGGCCAGAAAACCCGTCAGCATCTCGCCCCCCAGGGCGGCCTGCGGGAGGGCCAGCACGTAGTGCTTCGTGTCCGGTCGGGTGACCGCCGCGATCAGGACCTCGCCGGCCGGCCAGGCGCGGCCGTTGCCCGTCTCGGCCGCGCCGATTTCGGCCCCGCTGCAACGCCGTTGCTGGACGCTCATGCTCCGGTTAACATGCCAGACATCATCTCCAAGGAGGGCCAAAATGGCCGAAGGTAAGTGTCACGTCGAGATCGTGTACTGCGTCGTCTGAGGGTACCTCCCCGTAGCCGTCAGTGTGGCGGCTGAGCTGTCCTCGATCAACTATCGGGAAACCGCGATCACCCTCACCCCGTCCGACAGCGGCAGGTTCGAAGTGTACCTCGACGGCAAGAAGCTCTATGACCGCAAGGCTCCGGGAGCCGTCGATTTCCTGCCGGCGCTGAAGGAGATCCACAAGATCCGCGACGCGATCAAGGAAATATTCGGCGTGGCGCCGGCGGCGGCGGCCCACTAGGAGCGCGGTCATGGCTTTCGGTACCCATCACGTCCACGTGAAGACGCACGACCCGAAGCAGACGATGCAGTTCTACGTCGACAATCTGGGCGCGACCTTGATCGCCGACATGGGCGCGCGCGGCTACCGCGTGAACCTGCACGGGCTGCAGCTGAACATCACCGGGCTGATCGACTCGCAGCGCCGCGAGCAGCACTACGGCCTCGAGCACATCGCGGTCGACACCGACGACTACGCGGGCACGCTCGCCCAGTTCCGCGCGAAGGGCGTCCGCGTCCTCGAAGAGCTTCCGCCCAATAACGGCCGGCGCGTCTGCTTCCTGGAGGCGCCGGACGGGGTGCAGATCGAAGTGATCGAGAAGGTGTAGGCCGTGGGCGCCCGCCGGGCCGGTGAGCCTGACCGCGTCAAGCAGCAGGTCGCGGCGCACTGGAACCGGCGGGCGCCCGGATTCGACGCAGACTTCGGCCATAGTATCCGCACACCCGGCGAGCGCGCGGCGTGGGATCGCGTCCTCGAGCTCGTGGTCCCGGCCCGCGGCAAGCTCGACGCGCTCGACGTCGGCTGCGGCACGGGCTTCCTCACCTTCGAGCTCGCGGCGCGCGGCCATCGCGTCACCGGCGTCGACTTCGCGCCCGCGATGATCGCCGAGGCCCGGCGCAAAGCGGCCGACCGCGCCCTCGCGGTCCGGCTCGAGGAGGCCGACGCCGAGCAGCTCCCGTTCGGGGCCGCCAGCTTCGACCTCGTCATCAGCCGCCACCTGCTCTGGACGCTCCCGCATCCGGAGGCGGCCATCGACGAGTGGATCCGCGTCCTGCGTCCGGGCGCGCGGCTGGTCGTCGTGGACGGCCAGTTCGATCCGAGCGTCCTGACGCCGCCGGCCGGCAGCGCGCGCTCGAGCCAGGAGTACGCGGCGATCGGCGAGCAGCTTCCCTTCCTGGGCGGCCGGTCACGCGAAGAGATCGAGCGGCTGCTCGCCGCCCACGGCCTCGGCAACGTCGGCAGCGACCCGCTGCACGATCTGGTCGCCGCGCAGGCGCAGCGGATGGTCGACGAGGGTCTGGAGCCGCGCACGCACCGGCGCTACGTCGTGTGGGGTGACGTCGCGCCGCGATGAAGTGCCGGCGCGCTATGTAGCGATCACCAGGCTCTCGAACAGGCCATCCAGGGTGGCGGTGTCTTCCAGACCTCGTACTTCGGCCAAGACGCGATCACACTGCCCGGCGCCGAGCGCTCGGGGCGCCAGGCCTCTGAACTTTGCCTCGACCTCGCCGTCCGTCAGCGGATTCCGGTAGTGGCCCTTCGGGTGGCTGGTCTCCGCCGTCACGCGCCGACCGTCGGTGGTCGTCACCTCGACCCGCGTGCACGACTCCGCGGGGTAGCGGCGCGTGAAGTCGGGCTCCTCGACCACGGTGAGCTTCTTGATCACCGGCCGGAGCGCCGGATCCTTGATGCGCGACGGCGCGAAGGTGGCCGGGGTGACACCGCCGTCTCGAATCGCCGCCGCGACCAGGTAGGGAATGCTGTGGTCCGCGGTCTCCCGCGTCTCGGGATCCCACTTCTCCGCCTCCGCGGCGGTGCGCCGCACCGCCTCGCCGTACGTGGCCACTCGGACCGACTCGATCTGAGCCGCGGAGACCTGCTGCCGGAGCTCCAGCATGAGCCCGATCGGCCCCTGGGTGTGGATCACCGACGGGTAGGCCTTGAAGCTCGTCGCATTGATCCGGAACGGCTCGGTCCTTCCGCCGAACCGCTCCCACTTCGGAGCCTCGATCCCGAGGTGCTGCCACAGCCCGTCGCGTCCCTCGAAGGGATGGCCCGGCCCCGTCATGCCCTCCGCGGCCAGCTCCGCCGCGAACACGCCGGTCCGAATCGCCGCCGCGGTCGCGCAGCCCTTCCACATCGAGAGCTCACCGATCCGCGTGACGCCGAGCGGCACGCCCGACGTGATCGCGATGGAGATGGCGTGCCCCATCGCCACCCGGTCGAGTCCGAGGACCTTGCCGGCGCCGCACGCCGCGCCGATCGCGGCGAACATGCCCTGATCCCAGCCCTTGAGGGCGACGCGGTCGGCGAGCCGACAGAACGCCTCGTACGCGACCGCGATGGCGGTGATCACCGATCGGCCGTCGGCTCGGCGCGCGTCGGCTGCCGCCAGCACCGCGGGAATCATGTCACTGGGATGACCGGTGCCGCGCGCCGCGTAGGTGTCGTTGCAGTCCAGGTAGCGGACGAAGACCGTGTTCGCGAAGGCCGCCAGATCCGCCGACGTCGTCGCGCGCGTGCCCAGCACTCGCGCCGGCGGGTTGCCCCGCACGCGGGATGCGATGGCTCGCGCGATCGCCGCCGGCTCGCCGTCGAACGCGCCCGCCGCGCACCCGAGCGTGTCGATCAGCGTCCGCTTCACCTGATGCACCGCCTCGGGTGTCAGGTCGCCGAATGTCAGCCGACCCGCGTAATCGCTCAGGAAATCGGTCGTCCCATCCATGAGAATCCTCCGCGGCCCGGATTGCCGCCATTGTACGACCCGCGGCGTTGACGCTGTCGGCGGGCCCCGCTAAGCTCGGAGACGGCACGAGGAGGGAACATGGCGCGCGTGAAGCTCATCGTCAGCCGAGACGACATCGCGGCCGAGCACCACGCTCTTTTCGACGAGCTCGCGGCTCTGCGCGGCCGGATCAGCGGCCCGTCGACCGTCGTGCTGCACAGCCCGGGCCTCGCCCGCCCCTGGAACGAGATCAGCGAGTTTCTCCACCGCCACAGCGTCGTCGAGCCGTCGCACGCCGAGCTCGCCGTCTGCGCGACCGCGCGCGAGAAGGACTGCGGCTACATCTGGAACGCGCACGTGCCGCTGGCGCGTAAGGCGGGCGTGTCCGCGACCACCATCGACCTCGTCCGCGACCGGCGGAACGTGATCGGGATGTCGGGCGCGGAGATGGCCGTGGTCCAGTACGTCCGGCAGCTCATCCAGAACAATCGCGTGGAGCCCCACGTGTTCGATCGGCTCCTGCAGGCTCACGGCCCGCAGTGGCTGGTGGAGCTGACGGTGTGGATCGGCCGCTACCAGGCGCTGGCCGGCATCCTGAACGGCTTCGACGTCAGGCCCACCATGGCCGTCGAAGAGCTGCCGGTCGTGCCGCCCGCGGCGCCGACCGGGCCGGTCGCGCGCCCACCGTTGTCCACGCCGCGGGTCGAGCCGATCACCCGGCGCGAGCAGGTGCCAGAAGCCCATCGCGCGATCTTCGACACGGTCGCCGAGGGCCGTGGCAGCGTCCGCGGCCCCTTCAGCATCCTGATGTATAGCCCCGTGCTCTGCCGGCGCCTTCTCGACGTCGGCACATTTCTGAGGTTCAATTCCCGGCTCGAGGCCGATTCGCGCGAGCTGGCCATCCTTGCCGCCGCGCGCGAGAAGGATTGCCCCTACATCTGGGCGGCGCACGCGCCCACCACCCGACAGGCCGGGATCAGCAATGCCGTCGTCTCGGTCGTGCGCGACCGCGGCGACCTCACCGGCGTGCCGGCTGCCGAGCGCGACGTCGTCGACTACACGTGGCAGCTCCTGAAGAACAACGCCGTCGCGCCGGTTGTGTTCGACCGTCTCCACGGCCGGCACGGCGTGCCCTGGCTCGTCGAGCTCACCTGTCTCATCGGCCACTACGGCATCGTCGCCTCCATCCTCAACGCGTTCGAGGTCGCGCCGGCGCCCGACGCCGAGCCGCTGCCGCTGGCGGGCGGCCAGAAAGGACCATGATGGTGCTCACCGAACGGCGCAAACAGTACCGGCGGATTCTCGAAGGCGGTGTCTGCGTGCACCCTGCGTCGGTGTTCGACGCGATGTCCGCGCGCATGGCGGAGTCGCTGGGATTCGAGATCGGCATGTTCGCGGGCTCGATCGCCTCGGCGACGGTCCTCGGCGCGCCCGATCTCGTGGTCTTGACCCTGACCGAGTTCGCCGAGCAAATCCGCCGGATCGCGCGAGGGAGCGATCTTCCGCTCATGGTCGACGCCGATCACGGCTACGGCAACGCGCTGAACGTCATGCGCACGGTCGAGGAGCTGGAGACGGCGGGTGTGGCCGCCCTGACGATCGAGGACACGGTGCTACCCACGCCGTTCGGCGGGCCGAGCGAAGGTCTGGTGTCGGTCGAAGAGATGCTCGGCAAGCTCCGGGGCGCGGTGGCGGCGCGCCAGGATCCCGCGCTGGTCGTCATCGGCCGCACCGGCGCCCTCCGCAGCGGGGGCATCGCCGAGGCGGAAAAGCGCGCGCGCGCCTACCAGGAGACCGGGATCGACGCCATCTTTCTCGCGGGCGCCAGCAAGCGCGAGGAGGTCGAAGCCATCCATCGCGCGACGCGGCTGCCGCTGATGCTCGGCGGCGCGCCGCCGGCGCTCTCCGACCGCGCGTTCCTGGCGAGCCACGGCGTGCGCATCGCGCTGCAGGGGCATCATCCCTTCTACGCCGCGGCCAAGGCCGTCTACGACACGCTCAAGTATCTGCGCGACGGCGGAGCGCCCGCCGGCCTCAAGGACCGCGTCGCCTCGGACGAGCTGCTGAACGTCGCGCTCAGACGCGACGAGTACAAGCGGCGGCAGGCCACCTACCTTCGCTGAGGCCGAGCACGACGAATCCTTCGGCGGCCAGCGCGTTCATGAACGCGGCGTGCTCGGCCCATTGGGCCTGGGCGCGCATCGAGAGCGACCTGTTCCAGGCCGGTCCCCGCACCCGCCGAACGGCGAGGTACGTCACGCCGAGCGCGATTCGCGATAGCGCTCGGGCGCGAATCGTTGGGCCAGCAAACCGGTGGCGTCCTCCACCTTGATCGCCTGCACCAGCACGCCTTCCTGTCCATACGGCAGGTACGCCTGCAGCTGGCCGGACGGCGCGATGAGACTCGTCGCCGATTCCTGGAAGCGCACGCCGTAGTTGACGCTGGCGAAGTAGATCGCGTTCTCGATGCTGCGCATCATCATCGCCTTCTCGTAGTACGGCGCGTCGGTCGCGCCCCACCGGCTCAAGCGGACTCCCGTTCGATCACTCCCCGTGAGCTGCGGATGAAACACGATCTTGGCGCCCCGGACGGCCGCCCACCGCACGGTCTCGGGATAGCGCCAGCCCTCGTGGCAGATCGCGATGCCGAACCTGGTCCCGTTGATCTCGAAGAGCTGCCGGGACGTTCCGGGCACGTAGAACGGGTCTTCGCTCGGATCGAGCTGGTTCTTCGTCTGATATCCCTGGATCTGCCCCCTCGCGTCGATGACGCAGGCGGCGATCTGCCGGCCCGCCTCCGTGACGCGCTCCATCCCGAGGATCGTCGCCACGCGGTACGTTCGCGCCAGCTGCGAGACGGCCTCGAGCACCCGCTCCTGCTGGGCGCGATCGAAGGGCAAGACCTCGAAGTCCTGTCCGCGCAACCCGGGGAGGTAGGCCTCCGGGAAGCACACGATCTCCGCCCCCTGGGCCGAGGCCTCGGACAGGAGCCGCTCGATCCTGGCCAGGCCGTTCTCGATGCTCGTGGCGATCCCGGGCGACGCCAGGCCGATGATCATGGGACGGACTCTCCTATTTCGCCTTGAGCCTCACGTCTTCGTAAGGGCCGGAGAACGGAAACCCGGTGATGAGCCCGAGCTCCGACTCCTCCACCCGCGGCCCGAAGCCTCCCATCGCCGCGAGCTGCCAGATCGGCGCGAACATCGCCTTGTCGTGCACGAGCTGCTGGATGCGGTGCAAGGTCGCCTCGCGACGCTTGCGGTCGAGCTCGGCCGCCTGCTCGCGGAAGAGCCCGTCGATATCCGGGTAGCTCCCGTAGACGTACGCGCCGCCGGCCACCACGAAGGCCTCGAGCCGGGTCGGCGCGTTGCCGAACGCCGCGCTCGCGCTCAGCACGAGATTCTTGAACGTCTTCTCGACCTGTCCCTTGTTGTACGACGCTCGCTCGAGCGGCCGGAGCTTCAGGCGAAAGCCGGCCGCCCGAAGGTCGTTGGCCACGGGCTCGGCGATGCCGGCGTGCACGGCGTCGCAGGTGAAGTCCCCGGCGTCGAATCCGTTGGGATAGCCGGCCTCCGCGAGGAGCTGCTTGGCGCGGGCCCGATCGTAGGGAATGGCCGGCGGCTGCCAGAAGAATTCGAAGTGCGACGGGATGAGGCTGTAATTCATGCGCGAGTAGCCGAGCGTCTCGGCCTGGTTGATCGCCTGGCGGTCGATCGCGTAGTTCGCGGCCAGCCGCACGCGGCGGTCGTGCCAGGGGGATTTCGGGTCCCACTGATCGACGAAGTAGACCCAGTACGAGTTGTTGGCGAGCGAGGGCTTCAGCGTGAGCCCGGGCGTGCGCCGGAGCTCCTCGCCGAGCGACGCCGTCATCCAGTAGCTGACGTCGATCTCCCCCCGCTTGAGCGCGGCGAACCGCGTGGACGGGTCGGGGATCGTTCTGAAGACGAGCCGCTTCACCTGCGGCGCCTTGCGCCAGTACTGGTCCACGGCCTCGAGCACCAGCTCGACGCCGGGCGTGAACGAGACGAAGCGATGGGGTCCGGCGCCGATCGGCGCCTTCTTGAATCCCTCGTCGCCGACTTTCTCGACGTACTTCTTGGGCACGATCCACCCGGCCCCGGTCGCGCTCGCGTAGAACGTGAGGAAATCGGGCCACGGCTCCCTGAGGCGGAAACGGATGCGGGTCGGGCCCGAGGTCTCGACCGCCGCCACCCGCTCCTTGAATGTCTTACTCGCCGGACCCCGGTAGCGCTCGAACGAGAACTTGACGTCCTCGGCGGTCACCGGATCGCCGTTGTGGAACCGCACGCCGTTGCGCAGGACGAACTCGTACGCGAGCCCGTCCGACGAGACCGTCCACGACTCGGCCAGGCTGGGCGCCAGCGGATTGCCGGGCAGCGGCTTCACCATTGCGTCGTGCAGCGCGTACATCAGCATGAACGGGGTGACGATGCCCGTCGTCTCGGCCGGATCGAACCACGTGGGAACGAGGGAGACGTGAATCCCCCAGGTCATCTGCCCTTCCGGCGCCGCCGCGGCAGCCGCGACGCCGCCGGCCAGGATCGTCGATACGAGCGTCAGCACCGCGATGGAGCGAATCCCTCTCATGCCGAGCGCCTCCCCGGCGTCGATCGCCAGCTGTCGTCGATCGTAAGCGGCGGCTCGTGAAGCCCGTGCCGCCGGCGCGAGACATTATGAGGCCAGTGGAGCTTGATCAGTAGATTAGCCCGCGGGCCGCTGCGCGACGAAGACGAAGGCCGCCGCGTCCGCGGCCGCGGGCTTGCCGTTGTCTCCGAGTACCACCCTGGTCTCGAGGCCGGCACTCTGCAGCAGCCGCCTGAAGTCAGCGACGCCGCGCCACGGCGAGCAAATGCGGGCTCACGCCAAGAAGCGTCGGCTCGGCCTCGAGTGTGGCGAGCGCGGCGAGCAAAACGGCCCGGCGCTGCTGGTCGGCGAGCCGCGCATCCAGGTCAGCCAGGAGCCAGCCGGCTCCCTCTACGGCCAGCGTTGCCTCGTGCGCCAAGCCGGCCGCGGAGCACTCGGCCGCCAGGTCCTCCGGCCGATGGAAGTAGGCAGTCGTGAAGTACGCCGGGTTGCCCGTCGGATTACGATGCCGACCGTCCCGCCGGTCGCCGGCGGCCACGACCGCGAATGCCGGGTCGTCGAGATACCCACGGTGGAGGCCGTCCAGTGTCGAGGCGAAGCGCGAGATCGCCGCGGCGATGACGACGCCGTCCGGTCGACACACGCGACGGGCCTCGGCGAGCACCTGCAGCCGCTCGCGGCGCTCCCGCAAGTGATAGAGGGGGCCGAGGAGGAGCACAGCGTCGACGCTCGCGTCCGCCAGCCGGAGCGCACGCGCGTCGCCGACCTCGGCGCTGGCGAGCATCGCGCCCGGCCGCGTGCTAGCCGCGGCGCGCGCCTGCTCGACGTGCAGCGGCACGAGATCGACCAGGTGAACGTGATACCCCCGCTCCGCCAGCCATACGGCGTATCGCCCGGGTCCGCCACCGACGTCTACGACGACCGCGGGCGGCTCCGGGAGATATCGCTCGAGCAGGACCTGGGTTCGTGCGAGCTCGAGCGCGCCGGCCCCGCCCGCGAGTCGGTCGCGTTCGAGCCCTCGGGCGTAGTACTCCGCGATCTCTTCGGCATCACGTGATGCGTTGCCCATCAACCGGTGGCCACGTCCCTTCGGCGTCTGAGCAGAGGGCTCCAAGACGAGAACCATCGACGTTTCAGCGTCCCGCGAAGAAGATCCCCCGTCTTCCAATCTCGCGCAACAATCTCTCCTCCGAGAAGCCCGACCGCTTCCAGTGGCTGCCGGCCGACCTTTGCCGAACTCTTTATCCTCCAGGAGGCGAGAGCGACGCCCACGACATCCGCGTGGAAAGGGCGCGCAACGGTGAAAAGCGCCCGGTCCGGCGCGAACGAGAAGTCCCCGATGAGCTGCTGGGTTCGGGAGTAGGCTGTCTGGCGACCCAGCCCAAGGATGAGAGAACGGTCGTTCCCTCTGCATTCGCAATCATGGCGACTCAAGAAGGCTCGGCCGTCGGACGGGCTGCGGTCGACTGGCTGCTCGCCAGGTAGGCGATGAGCTTGTCGGGAAAGTTCACGGTCATGCCATCGGCTCCCGCCTGGACGACCTGTCGCATCACCAGTTCGGTGTCGACGCCCCACGCGCGCACGACGAACCCTTCAGCATGCAGACGACTGACCAGCTCGGGCGTCACCGTACTCGCCCGCGGGCAGATCTGCCGCAGCCCGAGGGCCCGTGCTTGCGCGATCGCGGCGTCACTCACCTCTCCCAACAGCCAGCCGGTGGTCAGCTGAGGGGCACAGCGCCGTATCTCCTCCAGGCGCGCCTTCTGGAACGACGTGATGGTCACCTGGTCGACCGTGCCGTGCTGCCGCACCAGATCTGCCGTCCGCTCCGAGAGATACGTCGATCGGCCTTTGATCTCGGTATGGATGTGGGCTCGCCCCTTGTAGCGCCTGAGCACTTCTTCGAAGAGAGGGATCCGCTCACTCGCGAATTCCCCGCCGAACCACGAGCCAGCGTCCAGCGCCTGCAGCGTTTCCAGGGTATGGCCCGCCACGGGCCCGGAGCCGTCGGTCGTCCGATCCACGGTGTCGTCGTGGATGACGACGATGTGACCGTCTCGCGTGGCTTCGACGTCTAGCTCGATATGGCGCGCCCCCATGCGAATGGCCAAGTCGAACGCCGCGAACGTGTTTTCCGGTGCGTAGGAGGAGGCACCGCGGTGCGCGATCACCATGAAGGCCGAGACTGTCATCGACGCCTATGCCGCCTCGCAGAATGTGATCCCGTTTCCGTCGAGGTCCAGAATGGTGAACCCCGTTTGGGCACGGCGTTCTTGAACGTCACCGTGCCACGATTACGGGCTTCGCTCATCTCTGCCCCTCGGGTTTGGCGACCACGCAAAACAGATTGCCGCCCGGGTCCTCAAGGACCACGAAGTCAGCGCCGGGCCGACACCTCCACGGATAGCGCGTGGCGCCGAGGCTCATCAACCGGCCCACGTCGGCCTGCTGATTCGCCGTGTACAGATCGAGGTGCACCCAACTGCGGCCCCTCGGGGTCCGATCCCGCGCCTGGAACGAGAGATTGGGCCCGTTGCCGTGGGGATCACGGAGGACAACCCAACCGTCCTTCGCAGGCTCGCGAGGTACGTAGTTGAGAGCCGCCTGCCAGAAGGCAACAGTCCGATCGAACTCGTGACAGTGGATGACTATGGCGCCAATCTTCATCGTCCGGAACCTCGCGCCAGAACGGAAGCGACAAACTCCGACTTTGCCAACGAGTACCGCTCACGCGATTCCAGCGTGGTTCCATGGTGTAGCTCGGCGAGCCGACGCTTGAGCGCAACGTACTCCGCCGCGACCTGCGAATCTTCACGCAAGTAGTTCCGGAACGCCAGGTGACTTGCCTCCTGTGCGGAGCCGACCTCGCACACGTGAACGTGGTGCGTGCTCGGCCACGCGCTCGGCTTGCAGAAGAATGGATACACCCGGTCGAAGCCACCGAGCGGGACGTGCATGTAGCCCAGACGCACCAGCGGCTCGATAAATCGCTCCCGAGCTTGCAGGGACGGCACCGACACCTGAATGTCGATGACGGGCTTCGCGTCCAGTCCCGGCACGGCCGCCGAACGCTGCCGAAATGCGCCTTGCCTCGGCCTCATAAAGATGTGGCCACGCACTGTCGTACGGCACGATTCGAATCGCGTTCACGGTGCGCGCTGTTGTTAGCCCACGTGTGACCCAGAGGCCATTCGGCCATGCCGCCAGAAGGCTCTCATGCTCGCGGGTGCGAGCAACAGAGCTGATGTTAAAACCCACAACAAGCCCATGACTAGCAGCCGGTCGCCGAAGCTGATCCACCGGACTCCTGTGGAGCTCGCCCACCGCAACACTGACGGCTGCGCGCAGGACGGCGGCCCAGAAGGCCATCTCGCCCGTGGGCACGGCGCGTACCCACCGCAGCTGATCTATTGCGTCCCCCGCAGCGAGCTGAAAGACACCAATCGCGCCGATCCTGACCGTGATCGGAGCCTCTCGATGGTCCATGTAAAGCGCCTAACGTTCGCGTTGACCGGCCGTGGCGAGCGAACGCGAGCCGGCGGTCCGGTCCAACGCGTGGTTCGGCGCTTTGCGTGGCCTCACGCTTGCCTACAACACAGCGGGTTTCAGTAGGAATTCGCAGGACACCCGCTGCGTCCTGATACTTACCAATCTCCTGGGCGACCATCTGCCAGATCGTTTCGCGCTGGGCGGCAGAGGCCTCGGCCAGCATGATGCGGATGCTCGCCGAGGTGACGGGGCGTTCTTCGATGAAATCCTTGAGCGAGGGGTATTCGAAGGTGAGCGTATGGCATTCGATCGCCACCTCAGTGAAACCCGCCTCCGTGAACGAGCGCTCCAGCACATGGGGGTCAGCAAGACTGAATGTTCCTGGGCGGCCCGCGGGCAGTGGGGGGATCTGTAGGACATGTCTGATCACCCCCATGGGAATACTCGTGAACGGCACCCTCTCGGGAGGTCCCCAGACGGCAGCGGCGAACCGGCCTTCTGGAACGAGCAACTCACGAAGCCTGGTCAGTGCAGCAACGAGATGGGGGAGAAACATCAAGGTCCAACGACAGAGCGCAGCGTCGAAGCTGTGGACCGGCAGGTCGGGCTCCTCCGCGTCCATCTCCCGGAACTCAACGTGTCGGAGCCCGACTCTGGCGGCTTCCTCACGAGCTAGGGAGAGCATTGCAGGGGACAGGTCGGTCGCGACAACCGAGCCGGTCGGCCCTACTCGGCGTGCCGCGGTAAATGCTGGCTCGCCGAGACCAGTACCGACGTCCAATACTCGATGACCGGATCGAATCAGAGCGAGGTCGACGAGGTGCTCGTTGAGGTGCTGAGCAGCTTGCTCGTAGTCAAAAGTAGGGTCGCTCACGCCAGTTCCTCACCGCCTCTCCGAAGATGCGCCGAACGTCTCGATTCAGGTGCCGCAGCGAGCAACGCGAGCGGCGGTCCGGCTGCAATCGGAAGTTAGGTTGCGGGTTGTGCCTCGGGTCCCGTCCCTAGCCCGCGGAGGGTGACGGGGCACGCGGCGCAATTCGCACCCCTGCCATCACGGATCTCATACGGGAGCCGGATAGAGATTGCAATTGGCATCGGCCTGCCGGTCCGCTGGACACCCACGAGGTCAAGCTTCGCGATGGATGCGCCGTTCTTCATCTCAGGAGGCTAACGCAAGCTATGAGCTGCGGCGCGCAGCGCCGTCAGCTCGATGGCCTTGTTCGGCGGCAAAGCTGCTGCGGCCATCACTCGCCTCGCCCGCAGAGCGAGTAGCCCGCGCGAGCGCGACCTTACACTCACCGTCTTGCGGGGCGGCGTGTAAAGTCGATCACCCAGTGCCTCGTCCAGGTGGCACAGCCATCCAGCGAGCGGTGGCTCTCCCAGTGGGCCCCGCTGCCGGTCATCGCGGACCAGGTGAGTCGGGAGAGAACCCGCTGGCCGCTGTCGTCGTCCCACTCCCCGAACAGATCTATCTTCCCGTCTTCAAACCGACCACGCCACACCTGAAACCCGCCAGGCGAAGACGTGTCGGTCCAGGTGTGCTCCCAGCAGCGCAATTTGGGGTTAAAGGCCCGAAGCCCGAGGCCCTTGATACGTTCGCCCTGATAGGGCCCCTCGAAGAACTCGATGGATACGCAACTATCCAGGACCTTGGTAGCCTTCAGTGTCCCCGGCCCCTCTCCCCAACTCCCGTCGGGGCACGGGAAGCGGCAAACGGCATCCCATTCTCCCTCGAGGAAATCGAACTCATGTGCTTCCGGCATCAGCTGTCCCCTCCGAGATTCGCTGGCGCGCTTGCATTACGCACTCGCCCTGCGCCACGCGTCAGTGCCGCCGAACCCAGGTATCAGGCGCGGCCGTAGGCGTCGGCTGCATGCCGAAGTTAGCAGGCGATTGTCACGGCTCGGGCGATGAACCATTCGACCACTCCTGAGAGAACCACCATCCCGCCCTCATCCACGACCTCGACGCTCACCTCGATTAGGGCTCGCCCCTTTGTCTGCACGCCCCACGTCAACCGGTCCAACGCGTCCCCCTCGACTGATGCCCGCGCCGAGACCCGGCGACGTCGCCGAAGTGCCGCAGCAAGAACTCGGCGCACCAGGAGTCCGCTCTCGGAGGCCCCTTTCTCCAGCCCCAGAAAGCGATTGAACGGCAGTGCGGTCACGTCCATGCCGAGCCCTTCACCGCCTCTAACGCTGCGCTCAGCCGCCGCCGGAGGCGGTCGGCTGCAGCGGGTTGTTGGGCGACAGCTTCCAGACAGCTACAAGATGCCTGGCCATCGCCTCGATGTCTGCAGCGGGATAGTGAAGCCAGCCCTGCTGGACAGAAGGAAGTTCGCGACCGACAAACACCGGGAAGCCAACTGCTCCAAGCATCTGTTGATCGCCCGTTGAATCACCCACTGCGGCTGTTCTTTCCCAGGGCACCTCGAGCCGCTGAGCGAGTCGTCGGACCCAGGGCGCCTTGTCTTCGGGCCAGACATGACGGATCTCCCCCGACTCTTCCAGTACGGTGCCCTCCCAATGCTCTACATCCAGCAATCGTGCGAAGTGTTCAACAGCGAAGCTCCACGTGATGGAAGCAATGCCTACCGCCACGCCATGGGCCCTGAGGAGCGCAAGACCGTTCGTGGTACCTGGAGCGAGGCGTGCGCCGTCGAGAAACTCACGAAGGCGCGCGAGCCCCACCGGCAGATACCAGCGCGCCATCTCCTCACGTGCCGTTCGCAGTTCCTGGTCGCTCGCAAACCGCTCGAGCTGCCGCATGCGCTCTAGCCGACCAAGCGACTCCGCCAACACCTCACATACGGTCGGCCCGCGTAGCAGAGTTCCGTCGAGGTCGAAGACGACGAGCGCCTTCCAACGATGCAGTTTCAGTCCCCTCTGGTCGCCCAACGGCCTGTTAGACCTCAATGCCGCCACGCGTGTCGCTCCAGATAGGCTTCGAGATGGCGTAGTGCGTCAGCGTACGTGCCATACGTTCCCGAACTCGCCAAGGCGAACCAGTCTTCCAAGGCGT
>Ga0209470_1000137_pt1 | contig 53462 bp, 38 predicted proteins | sample GraSoiAngelo_125_FD_185882 | JGI IMG/M metagenome (GOLD analysis project Ga0209470, IMG submission 185882) | Grasslands soil microbial communities from the Angelo Coastal Reserve, California, USA - 14_0927_05_40cm (SPAdes) (version 2) | ecosystem: Environmental > Terrestrial > Soil > Grasslands ... | reverse complement strand
CAGATACACTAGTCCCCGGCTCAGCTCCGGAGTAGCCATAGTTGATATTGATTGCTGCTTCGCCGGCCGCGACGCGAGCAAGCTCCCCAGGGCGATTCTCTAGCATCACCTTCGCGACCTCAGTCTCAGTGTAATCGTGGCGTTACCGATCCAGAGTTGTCCTGGTTTTGTCCGAGACGGACGGAGCCTTTGCCCTTCTCGTGAGGGACCTGGCGCACCTCGGGGACGGCTGGAAAGTTCCTGCGAGGAGATAAAGATGTCAGAATCCTACGCCGCTCTGAATCTGACCGCAACGTCTGCCGCAGCATTTGACTGGTTGGAGGATGTCATTCTGGCAGAAACGGACGTCGAAAGAATCAGATCAGAGTGTGATCCGCAGCCACCGCGCCTGACCACCTTCGTCGTCGTTCTGAGCAACGTCAATGTCAACCCCATGCATTTAGGGATTTCCTCCGAGGCAATTATCGCCGCTTCGCGTGTGGAGTGCCGAGCAAACTAATTCCAGGAGTGGTCCACCCGGAATTCTGACTCCTCGGGATAGAACCGTCTTGGAAAGGATGTCATTGAGGCCCGATTGGGGGCTTTAAGCTGACTCGCTTTGCCGATATTGGCATGTCTTTACTCAACTGAATCAAGGGGTTGACTAAATCGATTTCGCAGAGTAAATAGGCCAATAACTTCGTAGTTTGCAAGGTCAGGTTGCTGCCTCGCTCAGGCCTACTTGGACTGTATGCATTCTGCGAGTAACGGGGGGTGTTCCATGACAAGAAAGTACGCCGCCACGGCGGGGGTTTTGCTGCTCTTAGGTGTTTCTTTCGTTTCAGCGCAGGTTAGCACATCATCCATCACAGGAGCCGTGACCGATTCTTCCGGCGCCATGGTGGTTAACGCAAAAATAGAAGCGAAGAACGACGACAACGGGGTGGTGTTTGAGCAGCACACCACCGGCGCGGGCACTTATACGTTCTCCTCACTGACGCCGGGCAGCTACAGCATTACAGTAACAATGGCTGGCTTTCGAACCTTCACCAGCACGCACAATATCCTTACCGTCGGCACGCCGCTGGTTGTAGATGTCACGCTGAAAGTAGGCGCTGTCGGCGAGAGTGTGGAGGTTGTGGAATCGAACTATCAGCGCCTAGAAACTTCGAACGCCACCGTGAGCGATGTCATGGACACGAAACAGGTGCAGGACCTACCCCTGAACGGTCGCAATCCGCTGGCGTTGCTGACGCTCGAGCCGGGCGTGGTGCAGCGCACCACCAACGGCGCCGGGTCTGGGACACACGTCTTTGGGTCGCGCGACCGCGCCCATAACGTGACGATTGACGGCATTGACGCCAATGAGTCGACGGTCCCCAACCCCCAAGGGAATATCCAGCGGTTGAATCCCGACAACGTCGAAGAGTTCCGCACCGTCACGCTGGGAGCCACTGCGGAAGACGGGCGCAACAGCGGCGCCAATGTAATCGTGGCCACCAGGCCCGGCACCAACTCGCTTCACGGGTCCGTGTTTTATTTCAATCGGAATACGGACTACAACGCAAACGAATGGTTCAGCAATTACGAAGGCAGAAATCGCCCTGACCTGAAACTTAACGAATACGGATTTGCTGTTGGCGGTCCCATCGTCAAGAATAAGACGTTTTTCTTCGGGAGCTTTCAGAACAACCAGATCAAGCAGACCGAGCCTATCTCGGCCACCAACGTGGGCATCGCTCTCTTTGGCGCGCCGACCGTCTATACGTCGCCGGCACGAAACGGGATGTTTCGGTTCGTACGGGGAGCGATCAACGTGGGCGGAACAACAGTCACCGGCAATTCGCCGCTTCTGGTCGACGCCAGCGGCAATCTGAAGCCTGGCGTTCCAGTGTGCAGCACGACCATCACTGGGAACTGCGTGGACACCTATAACATTTTCGCGAACGATCCCCAGGGAATCGGAGGAGACCCGGCAGTGCTGGCATTGATGAACAAATTGCCGGCGGCCAACGCGTTCAACCTGGGTGATGGGCTCAATCAAGCAGGATTCAATTGGAACCCGCCTTCGCAATTCAAAGGGCCCAACTATTACGTGCGGGTGGATCACACTTTTGGTCCCAATGACAGCCTCTTCGTCCGGTGGCTACAAAATACTTTCGATACCAAGCAGGGCGACTTCCTCAATGCGCGACCTGAGGTGTACCCCGGATTTCCGCCGTTGGGTGAGGTGAACCGCTTGGGCAAGAATCTGGCCATCAGTTACCGGCACAATTTCTCGCCGACGTTAGTGAATGAGTTCACGGCCGGGTTTAACCGTTTCGCGTTTCAATTCACGTTTGGGGAGTCAAATCCGGACTTTCCGAACCCCCAGAAAGTTCCCATCTGGGCTGACGACTGCGTGCTGGGATCGATGCTGAACGTGGACCCGCCGTACTGTCTCTCGCCACACACACAACGCGCGATCACCACGCCCCAGCTCGTGGACAACATCACGTGGGTTCACGGGGCACACACGCTTCGAGCGGGAATCAACTTCCGGTTCTACATCCACAATGACAGCCGCGGCTTCTTCGGCGGCAGCGTGGTTACTCCGATTATCCGCTTCAACCAGAATAACCGCCAAGGGAATTTCACAAACATTCCAACGACAGGCAGCGGGGCCACGTGCGCGACCTGCGCGAATTCGACCGACATCAACCTTCTTCAGCAGGCTATCGACGAATTGGCAGGAATTCCAAGCCGCATCCAACAGGCGTTTCTGGCTAATTTCAGCAATAACACTTATGGAAGCACCAATTTCGCGACCGTGTATACGCGCGCGCACCAGTACGATTCGTACCTGCAAGATGAGTGGAAGCTGCGGCCAAATCTGACCCTCAATCTGGGGTTGCGCTGGGAGTACAATCCCGCGCCCTACAACGCCAAGCAGGCCCTGGTGCCCAATGTTTTTCCGGACGGGTCACAAGGGACAGTAACGTACGCAAAAGCAGACCGTTGGTTCAAGAACGACAATATTGGTGCCGTTGGGCCGCGTGTAGGCGTTGCCTGGTCGCCCGACAACAAGACCTCGGTGCGGGCCGGTTACGGCTGGCTCTTTGACACGCTTTCCACATTCCAAGTTACGGCGATAGCGGGAAAGATACCGGGCTTTTTGCAAAATTGTTTGATAAACATCCCTACGGCCACAACAACCGGCCAGGGCCCGGCCACTGCAACGAGCGGTTGCGTGGTGCCCCCAGCTCTGGTCGCCAACCCCGGAGCGCGGATTTCGACAGGTTTTCCGGTAACCGTGCCGACACCGACGATTACGCCTTCGGCGGCTTTGTCCCCTGGCCCTCAGCCAGCGACACAGGCTCCGGCGGTGGGCGCGTTCGATGCGAATCTCAAGAATCCCTCAGTGCACGAGTGGGATTTGACCATTCAGCGGGAACTCCCGAAACATTTCGTTGCGGAGATCGGCTACATCGGAAAGCGCGGCACGCATTTATACAGAGCATATGATCTGAACCAGGTTTCCATTAACGGCGCAGGCTTTCTGGACTCGTTCAACATCGCTATGAAGAACCGACAAATGGGGTGCACGCCTGATGGGACGAACTGCCCGGCCGGGGTAACCGGTCAGTCGCCGACTCTATTGTTACAGATGATGAGTGCCGCCAATCTGAACCGGAGGACGGCCGACTTCGATACATATAACATCGGCAATTTTGCTAACTTTGCGGATGGGCTGACGGGAGCGAACGCTATCACCGCTCACGGATTCCCAGCCAATTTCTTCCGGCCGAATCCGCAATTCGGGCAAATTTTCTTCCAGGATTCTGGCGGCGATTCCTACTACCACGGCTTGTTCATCGCCGCGCGCCATCGGTTTGAACAGGGGCTGGATTTCGGCTTCTCTTACACCTTCAGCAAGTCCATCGATGACATGTCCGTGGATCCGACTGGCGCCGCAACTGGCGGCGGCCTAAGCACGACGAACAGCCGCACGCCAGCGGACATCCACAACTGGCGCCTGGACCGCGCGCTATCGGACTTCAACAATACGCACGTGCTGCTGGCAAACTTGCTATACGAATTGCCGATCGGCAAAGGCAAGAGACTTGCTTCGTCGGCACCGGGCTGGGCCAACCAGATCATCGGTGGTTGGTCCTACACCGGCATCTTTGCGTACCAGAGTGGCGAACCCTATAGCATCACCAGCGGATCGCTTACCGCCAACGGGGCGCACGTCAGTTACGCTCAGGTGAGAGGGCGATTAGACAAGGGCCACGTGCAATTCATTAATGGCGTGGAGGGCCCCGTGATGTACAACGCGGGCCAGCGCATCACGAACCCATCCGACCCAAACTTTAACTGTGTCAACGTTACTGGCACGCAGACCTATTTCTGCATCCCGCTGCCAGGACAGCAAGGTAACGGCCGCAATATTGTTCAGGGACCGAACTTCTGGAATTTGGATTCGGGCCTTCTGAAAGATTTCGGCCTTACGGAGCGCTTTAAATTGCAGTTCCGAGCGGAATTCTTCAACGTTTTGAACCATGTCAATTGGGAAAACCCACGGAATGCGACATCCGGTTCGCCCAGCATTCGCAGCAGCATTTTTGCGCGGACTTGCTGCGTTACGGCTTCATTGCCGTCCTCGGCAACGGTGATCGCCATCGGCGAGCCGAATCGCGTCTTGCAGCTCGGCCTAAAGCTCAATTTCTGACCTATCGCGCGAGGTTGATAGTGTAGTCGACAACAGGTGAAGGGTCTGCTTGGTTCCCTTAGCGATTGTGCCTGGATCACGGGCAACTCTGAAGTTATGGCTAGGATGGACCCCCGACGCGGGCCAGAAGTCAATTTTGGGGACAGCCGAAGCGGCAATTGCTCGGAGGCTTACGAAGCGCTGCGGCGGACAAAGAGTCCGCCTGCGGGCAGCAACGAGAACTTGTCAGCCTCATTGATTCGGGCACGATGCTTGTCGGACTTCCTGTCCGCCGAGCGCAGGTAGATCTGAGTTGTTGAGATATCCGAATGTCCGAGTTCCTGCCGGAGGGTCTCGATGTCGACACCATTTTGGTGCCGCCGTGTGGCGTACAACACGCGGAAGGCATGGCAAGCGTAGATACCCCTCCGTCAGCTATGACTAGCAGTGTTAAAATTCTTAGTATTTTTGCTGGTGTTATTTCTGTTACGGTACATTCAGCGGCGTGTCAATAGAACCCTGAACATAATTCTGTGAATAATCTGTGAATAAAACGGGCAGTATATTCCCCGCGAGTAATTGAGGCGATTTGTAATCGGTTTTCACGGCTCACTGTGCTTGCGGTTGTCGCGTTTCTTCGCCGGGGTTGATGGAAGATTGCACGTGGCCGGTCGCAGTTCCCTGCCCGGATCCCTTGCCGCATCCTTTACTGAGATGCCTGACAGGCCATTGCATCAAGGGTGTTGGGATTGTCATCCAACGGCCAACTCCAGTGGTCGTCTCGGCGCGGGCTGACCGCTTAGGCTCATCGACTTGATGTTGCCCCTTTATGGCGCTTGTGCGTTCTCCATAACTACTTGCGATGAAAGACGTAAACTATCGAGCAATCTACTGAGAAGTACTTTCCTATTGTGCGTTTCCCGCCACCGCGCACGCAAGGACCAGGATCAGAGCGAAATAATATTTTCGGCTGCGATTTGGAGCCACGGAAAAACCTCCGGCCAAGTAGGATTTCTTACACTCCTGAAGTCACAAAACGAATTCCTCGGAAGGTCGCCGCACCCGATCATTCGCCGTCAGCCAATCGCTGCTTATATCATGGGCACTGAGATGCTTCATAGTCGTGGACTGGAGAGCGAATAAGTGCCGCTCAAAGATCCCGCCACAGTCTCGTTGGGAAGTACTCAGCGAGGCTGCTTTATCCTCCCCTGCAGGTGAAACGCAAAGAAGTCGTCCACCCGGTGCCACGCGTCCAGCAAGACATGCGCTCTGGTAAAATAGTGGAATTCGCCCGGATACATCATGTAGGAAAGCAATTCGCCTTTGCCTTTCTTGAGGGCTTCGTCAATGAGCCATACGGACTCGAGATACGGCACGTTGACATCGGACGTCCCGTGAAGCACGAGCAAAGGGCGTTCGAGGCGATCGATGTGGGAAATCGGTGAGGCGTTGGCATAGACCTGTGGATTTTGCTGCGGCGTCCCAATACGGCTGGCCGTCCAATCGCCGTGATAGGGGTCCGAGTAATACATTACATAGTCAACGACGCCTGCTACGTCCACACCGGCGCGGAATAACTTGGGCTGATCGGTCATCGCAATGAGCGTGAAAAACCCGCCATAGCTCAAGCCCCAAACACCGATTCGGTCACTATCCACGTAAGGCAGCGTCTTTAGATAGTTTGCCGACATCCATGCGTCTTTGGCGTCTTTTCCGCCGACGTCCATGTACACGCCATTTCGCCAATTCCGGCCGTAGCCGATGCTGCCGCGATAGTCCGGGGCGAAAACGACATAACCTTGCTGCAGCAAATACTGGTGAAAGCTGTAGTAGACGGCATAATTCCGCTGCACATGCCAGCCATCGTAGTTCTGATTCACGCCGTCCCCATGAATCCAGATAATCGCCGGATGCTTCTTTGTACGATCCAGGTTTTTAGGCACGAAGAGCCAGCCGGGAACCTGCTGGCCGTCGGGTCCGAGATAGTGCACGAACTGAGGTTCGATAAATCTTGAGCGGTCGATGCCCGCGGGCATCGAGTCGGTCAGCCTCACTGGTTGTGCGCCAGTGTTGGTGCCGATAGTGAAAAAGTCCGCGCTGTTGCGCGTGTCGGTGTGCTGGTAGACAAGGCGCCCGTCCCCCTCGGACCAGTGCGGCTCGATATTCGTGCCCGGCCCCGTTGTGATGTAAGTGATGGTTGCGCGCGCAGGATCATCGCCGATGCTGGCGATGCCAATGGCGCGGTCGCCGGGGTGGTCTTCCAAGTTCGCGTCGAAGGCGATGCGCGTGCTGTCGTGTGACCACGCGGGGCGCCAAGCCTCAAAGTGCCCTTTCGTGATTTGGACGGCGTCCCCGCCGGACGCGGCCATCACATAGATATGGTCCCAGCCGTCTTGATCGCTGAGAAAGGCAATCCACTTGCCGTTGGGCGAGGGCCACGGCTGCGCCCCCGCTTCGCCCCAGTCGGGAATGCTCCAAAATTTTTCTTCGTCTATTTCATGAATCGCTCGCGTGGAACCAGACGAGGCGTCAGCGAGATAAATGAAATATTTTTTGAAATCTTCGGATTCTCCGTCGAATACGAGATGCGTTGGGTCAATCCAAGCCAAACCTCCGTACTCGCCGGGCTTGCTGATGGCGATCGGTTTGCCGCCCGCGAGCCGCAACGCATACATTTGACCCCGCACGTATTCCGACACTCGATAGATGATTTTTGCGCCGGAGTACGCTGGGGACTCGTCGTGATGGACGATCTTCGAACCGCCGGTGTAGGCGACGGATGCGCCGTCGGGGGACCAAACGATACCGCGAATGCTTACGTCATCGTGCGCGACGGTTGATTCCGTTCCGTCGGAGAGCCACCGTATGATCAGGTCGCTCCCGCGCTGGTTCCCTTCACTCGGCGTTGGATTGCCCCGTACGAACGCTACGCGCCTGCTGTCTGGCGACGGGACGATATCCGTCCCACGATCCTGCTTGCTCCACACCGGCTTGGGGATACCCACAGAAACGGGGACCTGCCACAAATCGCCGTCGTGTGGAAAATAAACGGTATCGCCGTCCTCATTCCAGAACGCGCCCTCCACTTGGCCTTCGGGAAACGAAGTGAGCGCTTGGGGTTGGCCATGGCCGTCAGCATTGGCCACATAAAGGTTGCCAACCCCTGCGCGATCCCAGGTGAAGACAACATGTTTGCCGTCGGGAGACCACACCGGGTTGGACGGATGCTTGATCTCAATCAATTGCTCGATGGTCAGCTTGGAGGATTTCGTGCTGTTCTGCGCCGCGGCCGAGGCCGCAAACATCACCGCCATCCCAACCATGATTCCAATCGCTTTGTTCCATCTCGGCATAACGCCCTCACACTACAAAAACTGAGAATTGAGTTCTAAACACGAGACCGGCGGGTGGGCGCAATCTTAGGCCCAACCCGCCGGATAGGAAAGTGCCGGCCTCAAACGAGGCCCGCGCCGTTAAAACGTGAATCGCAGGCCGAAGCGGGTCACGAACGGATTGATGGCGAGGGAAGGCAACAAGTAGCTCCCTCCAGTGGGAGGACTCCACTGAGATACCTCCGAAATAGTGGTTTGCGAGTTGGTTAAATTGAAGAAATCGACAGTCGGAGTGAGATGCCACCGATCATTCAGCACAAACTCGCGCGAAAAACGCAGATTGAGTTGGTTCACGCTGGGCAGACGCTGGATACCCGCTGGTTGGAGAATAACCGTCTCCGAGCCTTGGTTTAACCCTTTGTTTACCCCAGCGTTTGTCAAGCCTCCAAACGTCTCGGTTGGCAGAATCGGGAAGCCCGTGTAATGCTGGAAGTTGACGCTGGTACCGAACTTCCATGGCAGCTCGTAGGTGCTATCCACCTTGAAGACATATGTAGCATCAAGATTGAGATAGTTATTCTTTCTGTTAATGTCGTTGTTGGGATCCGTAAAATTGTCACCGGTGGCTTCATCCGAGAAGCCACGGCCAAAAATACCCTTCTGGCGCTGAATTGTGAATCCACCGAGAACTTGCCACTTGTGGGACAAGCGCTTAACCGCGGTGAACTCGACAGCGTTGTAGGAATTATTGTCGAGCTGCGGAATGTTGGTGACCAACATGTTGAACTGCCCCACCTTGGCGGGATTCAGATTGAATAGGGTCATCGGCTGCCCGGTGAGGCCGTTCGTAATCGGCTGGGGAACCCCGTTATCGTCCAGGAGCGTCGTGATCGGCGTGTAATCCGAAGGTTGCACAGCGGTGTTCTCGATCCCATACAGGTTCTTTTTTGTACGGTAATAATACGTAGCGGCCACGCGGAGGTCCTGCCACAGCTGTCTTTCGTATGCGGCACTGATTTCCTCAGAATAAGGGCGGCTCATGTTGTGGTTGATCTGCGCCCCTCCGGACGAGTTTATCGGCTTCGCTCCCGCGGGAAGCCATTCGCTAAGTTGCGGAATACCGTCGTTGTTTGCGTCACATTGGGTGCAACCTGGAGAGAAAGGTCCCCAAGGGAAAGTTAACGTGACTAGTCCATTTGGGTTCGATGTCTCCGCCAGCCCCGTTCCCTGCATGATGTAGTAGATGCCGTAACCGAAGCGCAACACGGAGGTACCTTTACCGGTAGGATCGAATGCTACCCCTATACGGGGAGAAACCGTGTTCCAATCCACCAGGTCCCCCGACGCTGGAAACGTAAAGCCAGCCTTGAAAAGCTGCGGGAACGTAAGATTAGAGTCCGTCGTCTGTGCCGGGAAGTAGGTCGTGAACCGGTCATAGCGCATCCCGAGGTTCAGCGTGATGTGGCGTTTAAGAGCCCAAGTGTCCTGCAGGTAGAAGCTGGTATCCCGAAAATAGTTCTTTTGAGTCGTTGGGGTGTTGTAGGCCACAACTTCGAAGGGCGTCGAGAAGGCCTGCGTCCCGCCGTTGTAGATAGCGTTGATGCCTTGACTAACTTTGTTAATGTAGGAGTTGTAGCTGTCGCCCCACTCGAAACCAAATTGGAAATTGTGATTGCCGCCCCAATTCGCCTTGTACCACGAGCCGCCTGCGGACCATTTCAGCACCCACGCCGGATTTTGAAATTCGTTGGGTGCTGCGCCTGTCTCGGTTGAGAATCCAAGGTCCTGCTTGTTGAGACCTGTCGAGTTGGCCTGATAGCTGAGGGGGAAGATGATCTTGTTCCAGCCGACGCGAAAATCGAGCAAAAAGTTATTGGTGACTTGGCTGGTCCACAGTCCTTGCAAGATGTAGGCAGGCTCAATTTGCTTCCAACTGGCGTCCGCAGTAACAAACTGATACGCGGTGTCCCGGCGGAAAAAGCGATTCTGCTCGTTGTAGAGCCAGATGAAGCTGAACTTGTTCTTCGAGTTGACCTGGAAATCGCTGCGCAGGTCGGTATTGGTCTGATGATTGATGTCTTTCACGGCGTTGCCTGCCTGATCGGTCACCGCGAGAATGCGCTGGTTCAGGTCGTAACGGCGATAAGAGCCGAATAGCCACCATCTGTCCCTCATGAGTGGGCCGCCGAGGCTGGTAGAAGTGTCCCGGGTCATGTCGAAAGGCGAGCCCGTAGGCACTGGCGAGCCTTGGAATACTGGCTGCTTTACGCCAGCCTGGGTAGCAGCCGTCAAATAGTAGGCGGCAGCTAGGCCATGCAGCTGGTTCGAGCCAGACTTGGTGACCATGTTCATGTAAATTCCGCCAATGGGAACGGAAGCAGGCGCGTTGTCCGCCACCACTTGAAACTCATCGAACGAGTCATGATTGGTGTAGAACTGTGTATAACCGCCGTTCGCACCGGGCCAATTGAGGTCCAGACCGTTATAGCTGTAAACCTGCTCTGCTTGGGTGCTCCCGTGCACCTGCATGGCAGATTGCTGGTAGCTGTTGTTGCCTGCGACGTCGAATGTGCCGACCGTCGCGCCCGGCATTTGGGCGACCGTAGACCAGGGGTCGCGTCCGCTCGGAATCTCTTGCAGTAGATTCTGGTCAAACGTCGTCGAAGTCTGGTTGTTTTGCAAATCGATCACCGGTTCCCCTTCAACCTTGACAACCTGCGTCACTTCGCCGACCTGCATCTTGGAATTGACCGTGGCCGTGAACCCCGCCGTGAGCACGATCCCCGTCTGGCTCTGCGTTCTGAATCCGGCAGCGGTGACGGTCAGCTCATAGCTGCCCGGTGGAAGCAGGTCAAACAAGTAGCTGCCGTCCGCTTCTGTGTGCGTGCTGCGCGCGGCCAAAAGCGCGTCGCTCTTAACCGAAACTGCCGCGCCCGGCACTGCCGCACCTGAACTATCGGTAACGGTGCCGGCTATCTTTCCAGTAGTTGATACCTGCGCCGTCAACGTCTGTGGCAAAACGAGGAAGCATAGTAAAGCGACCAAACACCTGAGAATCATCGAACTAAGAATGGATTTGTAGCCGGAAGGGACAGGAAGGGACATGGGCCACCTCGGACTTAGAATTGCTTCCCAGGAAGTCTTGCATCCCCCACCCCAAGGGGGAAGCTTGGTGCAAGAGGTTGGGAGCAGATGAAAACGTGCATATTGTATACAGTGGCGAATGCCTGTCAACCTCAGAATCCTGCTTCTTTGGAATGTATTCCTCGGGTATCGAGGTCTTCAACAACCAGCGGCCGCACGAGGCGCTGGACATGAAGTGCCCGGCGGAGGTCTACCAACCTTCCCAGCGCGTGTACAGCGGACTGCCGGACGTCGACTATCCCCTCCACGACAAAACCATCGTGGTCACCCGACGCGGTCGCATTTGTCTGGGACGCAAAAAATTAACTTCAGCACGGTCTTCGCCGGCCAAGCCGTGGGCATCAAAGAAGTCCACGACATTTGGCTAGTGAGCTTTATGGATTATGATCTTGGATATTTCGATCTGGAGACGCGAGTGCTCGAACCACTCGAAAACCCTTTCGGCCCAAAAGTGTTACCCATGTCTTAGGTACGTTGTGTAACGCCCATGTCTCCGGGCCGGACACAAGTAAGTTGGTGGAGCCGATGGGATTCGAACCCACGACCTCCTCGATGCCATCGAGGCGCGCTCCCAACTGCGCCACGGCCCCACCGGGATGAAACAACGAAAACCATTTTACATGAGCGCAAAGGCTGCGTCCACGACCAGTAGCTTGTCTGACCACAGTGTTCGTTTAGAATACGAACCTATGGCAAAACTCACTTTTCTGGGCGCGGCGGGAAGCGTTACGGGTTCGAAATATCTCGTCGAAGCAGCGGGCAAACGCCTGCTGGTGGACTGCGGGATTTTTCAGGGTTCGCAGGAGCTGCAGGATCGCAACTACAAGCCGCTGCCAGTCGACGCGAAAACGATCGACTATCTCGTTCTCACGCACGCGCACCTGGACCACACGGGATGGCTGCCGGTGCTGGCGAAATCGGGCTATCGCGGGCCAATCTTCGCAAATCCTGCGACGATTGAGCTTACGACTATTCTGTTGAAGGACTCCGCTCATTTGCAGCAAGAGGATACGCTGCACGCGCGGATTCATAAGGACAGCCGTCACGCTAATCCAGAGCCGTTATATACGGCCGAGGACGTTGATCCCACACTGAAGCTCATCAAGATGATGCCCCGCAGCGGCAGCTTCGACATCAGCCCGGAATTCCGCGTGACGTCTTACGACGCTGGCCACATCCTGGGATCTTCCAGCCTGGAGTTAAGGGTCACCGAGGGCAGCAAGAAGACCGTCGTGGTGTTCTCTGGAGACATCGGACGTTACAACCAGGCGATTTTGAAAGATCCGGCCACGCCACCATCGAGCGCGGACGTGCTGATTTGCGAATCAACATACGGTGATCGGGAGCATCCCGAAGGCGATCCCGCGGAATTGCTGGCGCAAATCGTGGATCGTGTGGCAAAGCGCGGCGGGTCGATCGTGATTCCGTCGTTCGCCATCGGGCGGACGCAGACGTTCATGTACTACCTGCGGCAGCTGGAGGACCAGCAAAGGATTCCGCGCTTGCCGGTTTACGTGGATAGCCCGATGGCGCTCAGCGCGACGGATTTGTACGTGAAGCACAAAGAGGATCACGACCTGGAGTTCGCGCGCGAGGAAGGAAGCGACGGCAAGGGCGATCCCCTGAACGTGCATGAATTCCACCTGACCCGGTCCGTCGAGGAATCCAAGGCCATCAATAATGTCAAGGTGCCGTGCATCATTATCTCAGCGAGTGGGATGATCAGCGGCGGGCGGGTGTTGCATCACCTCGTCCAGCGGCTGCCCGATGCACGCAACGCCGTCATTCTGGCGGGATTCCAGGCGGAAGGTACTCGCGGACGTGCCCTGCAAGAAGGCACGAAATCACTGAGGATCTTCGGCCAGGAAGTGCCGGTGGGCGCGGAGATCATTGAGATGGGACAGTTTTCCGCCCACGCCGGAAAGAGCGAGTTGTTGCGCTGGCTGACGGCACTGCCTGCCCCTCCGAAGCAGACCTACCTGACCCACGGCGAACCGGCCGCGGCGCAGGCGCTGCAAGCAGCAATCTCGCAGAAATTTCAATGGAAGGCTGCGGTGGCCCGGTATTTGGATTCCGTGCCTGTGGGCGAATAGTTCCCAGAAGGGCCACAAATTATTTTCAAGCAGTCAGGAAACTATTTGGTGCCTGACCTCGTCTATACATGCAAGACCACTCGCGGGGTAGGGGGCTAACCACCACAGGGCAACCGACCGTCAGCCACCTACCCCTAAATGTCCTGAATCGCCTGAAATTACACAGCTTATTTGGAATTTAGAAGCGAGGGACTGACCGTCAAAGTTGCTCAGTCGGATTCGCCATTCGACGCAAAGAAATTCGGCGCCATGAGTCATTTTGTGGCAAGGGCGATTCGAGCTGTGGGGGTCTCCCGGGACATAGGGGGAATTTCCTCTAGCTCCAGGCCGGCAACGAACACGGGGGTTGGCGCTACCCTGCCCCAGCGGTTCAACTCCCAACTGGCGCGAATAAATTTGGTTTCCTGGCGCAGCGAGAGATCGAGGATCAGCTTGGTGGTGCCGCGGTAGAATTGCTGAGGCAGCTTGAGGAGCGGCTTCTTCGTCCACGTTTCTCCGTCCGCTGAACCCCAAATCGACACATCGAGCGATTCCTGCTCAATTTGATCCGTCACGGTCAACCGGCAAAGGAACGTGCGTGTCGCGCTACCGGTGATGTCAAATGCCGCGCCTTCGCCGTTCGCTTCCATGCGCGTGTTCTCCGGAATCATTTGAAGTCGATTGGCCATGAAGCTCCCGCGCGATTGCCTACACGGCGACGATTCTAACACAGGAGAAACTAAGCCCGCAGTTTTGACAATCGCTCTTCGGCAGCGACGAGCGTCTCTTCCTTCTTGCAGAAAGTGAAGCGGACCTGCGACGCGCCATCCTGCGCATTGTTATAAAAGCTGGAGCCGGGGACAACGGCGACCCCGATAGTTTCGACCAGATACCTGGCGAAGCGCGCGTCCTTCGTATCAGCCCGGAAACGCACCGGATCGGGATCGGCAAAGCGCGAGATGTCCGTCATGATGTAGTACGCGCCGCGCGGTTTGAACACCGTAAAGCCGGAGCGCTCGAGAATTTTCAGCAGACGTTCGCGCTTGGCTGTATAGGAACCGGCAAGCTTGTCGTAGTAGCTCTGGGGAAAGTGCAGCGCGCTCGCGCCGGCTTGCTGGAGCGGAGCTGCCGCGCCTACAGTCAGAAAATCGTGAACTTTGCGAATTGGTTGCGTCGGCTCCGGCGGAGCCAGCACCCAGCCTACGCGCCATCCGGTGACGCTGTACGTTTTCGACAAGCCATTGATGACGATCGTGCGGTCGCGCATGCCGTCGATGCACGCCATGGAAATATGCTTGGCGCCATCGTACAGAATGTGCTCATAGATTTCGTCGGTGATGCAGTAGGCATTCCATCGCACACAGAGGTCACGGATGAATTCGAGCTCCGCTCGCGTGAAGACTTTCCCGGTGGGATTATTCGGCGTGTTCAAAATAATTGCTTTGGTGTGCGGGCCAAAAGCAGCCGAGAGTTCCTCTTCGTCGAAAGACCAATCGGGAGTGCGCAGCTTGACGAAGCGCGGCGTGGCCCCGCTCAAAATCGCGTCAGGACCGTAGTTCTCGTAGAACGGCTCGAAAACCACAATTTCATCGCCGGGATTGATGATCGCCATCATGGCGGACATCATCGCTTCGGTCGAGCCACAGCAAATGGTGATCTCACGCTCGGCGTCGTACTTGACGCCTTGGGTGCGCTCAAATTTTTCGACAATGGCGTCGCGCAGCGGCTTCGCGCCCCAGGTGATGGCGTACTGGTTGATGTCGTCGGCGATGGCTTTGCGCGCCGCTTCCTTAATTTCCTCCGGCGCGGCAAAGTCCGGAAACCCCTGCGACAGATTGACGGCGCCGTGCTTCATCGCCAGCCGGGTCATTTCGCGAATAACGGATTCGGTGAATTGCTCGGCTTTCGCCGAAAGCATGCGCCGTGAAATTTGCGCCATCGAGAGGTCGGGAGCAGTCATCGCACCTTCTCAGAAAATGAAATCGTATTTCCGGGGCGCAGAAAGCCGAGGCAAGCTGCGCCTTTAAATGCAAAATATGATTGTAACCGGATAATTCGTCAGCGGGCGTGACCCGTGGCGGTCTGCGTCGCCACGCTCGGCTGCCCATAAATCATCCGGTAGACTTCCGTGTTGCGCAAGACAACTTGCACGTATTCGCGGGTTTCCGTGAAAGGAATGGACTCGACGAGTTCCGGGATCTCCTCGTAGTCGCGCTCGGCCTTCCAAGCAGCGATGCGGTCTTCTCCAGCGTTATAGGCGGCGGCCGCGTATTCCAGCGCGCCGGTCTCGCGCACCAGGTTTGCAATGTAGGCCATACCAACTTCAATGTTGAAGTCCGGCTCGAAAAGCTTGTTCTTGGTGTAGCGGACCCTGAGCTGCCGGGCGAGGAGCTTCCCCGTTTTCGGAAGTACCTGCATCAACCCGATGGCGTTGGCGTGCGAGACGGCATCCGCCTGAAACGTGGATTCCTGCCGAATCAGCCCGGCGGCAAACATAGGATCGAAATCATTCTTGGCGGCTTCACGGCGCAGCGCATCCTCATAGGGAAGCGGATAGAGCGCTTTCCACGCTGTCACGGGCACGTCGTTGAACTTCCGTGAGTCGAAGTTCGGCACAACGATCCGTGCATACGCCATGCCCGCGCCGTAGTGGCCCTGATCGAAGGCCGCCTGGGCGGCTTCCAGCAAGAAGCGCGACGAGGAAGTGGCGAAATACGCGTTCTTCAATTCCTGTTCGGCGGAGGAATCGAAAGCGATGGCGCGAAGCGCCTGCGCGCGCGCCCAGCGGTCCCCGGCCGCAACCGGAATCGGCTCATCAAACGAACGAAGCGAGGGCGGCGGCGGAATTTTCTCCAGAAACTCTGGAGGATTCTCTTCACCGGGACCAAGTTTGGCGTGTCGAGCGGCCGCGGCGTTGCCAAAATATGTTAGCGGGAAACGCTCAGCGGCTTTGTTGTAAAGACTGCGCGCTCGCGCCGGATTTCCGTTGCGTTCAGCGTTGCGTCCAAGCCAATAAAGCGCATCGACGGAATTGGACGACACAGGATATTTCAACAAGAAATTCGTAAGCCGGTCATCGGCATCGGGTTGGCGATCCAAATACGCGACCCAGGCGATGCGCCATTCGCAGTTGAAAGCGTATTTCCCGTTTGGAAACGAATCCAATACGCGCTGGTAGGCGACGGCAGCTTTCTCGCGTTCGAGCTCCACCCAATGGTAATTCCCTGCCGCCATCAGTCCATCTTCATTCCATTTGCTCACCGGATAGCTCTGCGCCAGCGTATTCAGAGCTGTAAACATTTCCGCTTCTTTTTTCGCAGTCCGGTAAGCCTGAGAAAGGGCGTAGAGCCTCTCGGCGTCCACTTCAAGGTCCGGCGTCTTTACCGCGCCAATCAGCGTGGGTGAGCCCTTCAATTGCACGCGGCATTCCGCGACGCGAAGCTGCGCGCGCTGGCGGACGGGATTCGCGGGATCTTTAAGCATGGTGAGCAGCTTTTCATATTCGGACCGCGCTTCTTTCCATTTGTGCCCGTCGTAAAAAGCCTGGGCGCGCTGCTCCTGCATTTCCACGCCGGGATAAGCATATTCTTTCCCGAGCGCGTGCATTACTTGCGACAAGGCGGAGCCGGCTGGCTTGGCCTCGTCGGCCAGAGGGTATTTGTAGAAGACCGTCTGATAGTCCTTCGCCGCGCGCGCAAGCTGATGGGCAGCCTGATAAGCGTGAGCGCGTTCGAAAAGCAGCGTGGGCTTTGTCGCCGTCCCGGAATAAGCCTCCAGCGCGTCGATGGCTTCTTGCGCGTGCCCGAGTTGAACCGCGGTCGGCGCGAAAGCTTCCAGGACTTGCTCGCGCATGGCGGTTGTTGGGTAGTCGTGCAAAACCGTTTGCAAAACCTTGTAAGCGTCCGCGTTGCGTCCCAGCGCGCGCTGCGCTTGCGCCGTCCAGTACAACGCGTATTCGCGAAGCAGCGTGTCGTTCTGCGCCTTCACAAACAAGCCCACAGCCTGCCCCGAGCGGTTCTTCATATACTCGTCATAACCAAGAGCGAGCGCGGCGCGCGCGCCCCAAACGTTCGTGGCGTTCTTTGCGGCGAACGCCGAAAGTTTTTCGTATGCGCCGGGCGCGGCGTTGTGCAGCGCGCGGGCAAGCTCGGAAAGTTCTTTTTGCGTGGCTTCGTCTTCCGGCGTATCGGCCGCAACTTGCGGCTCGGACGTTTCCGGCTTGCATCCCGTGCGGCAAGGAGGTGACTTGGGCTTCTTCGATTTGCGGTGGTGCTTCGACGATTGCGCAGCGGCGTCCACCGTCCCGCCGAATGACAACCCGAAAATAAGCATCAACGCAACAAGCGAACGTGACATAGAGAGCCAGAATAATACGGCGCGCGCGGAATCGCCAAAAAAGCTGGCGCTCTGCGTCCGATTAGTGATGGCGCGCGGGCGTGGCGTACGGGTAGTCGCCGAGGGCGTGAGCGTCCCCTTCGGCGAGGATTTCCACCAGCCAGCGATAAAAGTAATCGACTGGGTGATCCATGATTGGTTTGAAGCGGCGGTCGTACTCTCGATGAGCTTTTTCAATGTCATCTTTCAATCGGATGCAGAGGTCTCTGTTTTGGCGGCCTAAGCGCACCTGCTCCGGTCGGAGCATTTTTATATCCTGCATCGAAACTTTTGCGACGCGATTCGCGCGGCGGTGCAATTCCTGTTCTTCCGGCGACAGGCGGTTAATGTCAAATTCCTCGCCGAACCCAGATCCGTTGACAGGGGCCCCAGGCACCGGCTCGATCAGTTCGAGCGGTTCCATCTCGGGATGAAGTTCGAGTTCGGCTACCGGCTGTTCCATCACGGGCGCAGGCCGCGGAGGAGGTACAGGACGCGCGGGCGAAGCCTGTGCTGCCTTCGGAACTGGCTGCGAAGGCGCCGGCCGCTGCGGCGCAGCAGGCGGCTCGGGAGCAACCCTGCCGACCAAGTCGGTGAGTTGCCCTTCGACGGGCGAGCGAGCGCCCGTCTGCATCGAGGAAGCCACGAATCTTGAGAGTACTTCCAGCGTAGCGGCAAGAGAGGCTGCGGAAGTTTGCGCGCGCAGTAGTGACGGCAGCGCGTTGGTAGGCTTGTTGCTCGCGCACGCGGAAACCACATCGCTCACGGCATGGTGCAGCTCATCCGCGGTACGCTGGATGCGCTCAAGATTGTCGCGAAGCGCTCGTACGATTGCTTGTTCCACTGCCGTGGGTTCCTGTGCCATACCTGTTTTTCGGGGGTGTTTCGCTCACACGCCCCATCTTGGCATTTTGCGAGCTAGGTCCTTGTGAGTCAACGCCCCAGCCGTACTGGTGTGCCCAGAAGTAACGGTTGCGGCGTCTCCTTTCATGCCTCCAGCGCCTCGAGGGTACCGCGCCAGCACGGACGACTCTTGCTTAGCGTAGCAGGTCGTAGCAGGCTATTGACTGCCCGACGAAAGTGCGAGAGGCTTGCTGGCCTCGCTCACACTTTGGGAGGTTCGGCTTGGAGGTGAAGATTGCCTCTCTGATGCGGCGATCTCGGCCTATCGGCGCCCACTTCCGGCAACAAATCTCCTTTTCCTCAGCACGGTGATGTGGGATGGCCGCGAAACATTCAAGAACCCCGACGGCACCTTCATGCCTGTCGCCGAAGACCTTGCGCATCAGGCAGTTGATGCCACGACCGGTCATGCACAAGGTGCAGCACCCTCGCCCGAGCAGGTTCAGCAGATCGTCAATTTTGAAACGCAAATCTTTACGGCGCAAACCCACGACGACGATGACGAGCACGCCGCCGCCCGGCGTGCCATCGCGCGAGGCCAAAATCTCTTCAATACGCTAAAAATCCCGATCACGGGAGTCGCCGGGCTCAACGACGTCCTGCACACTGATACCATCGACGGTTTTTGCGGTACCTGCCACGATTCGCCGAATGTCGGAGACCATTCCGTGCCTGCACCGCTCAATATCGGACTCGTGGATGGCTCCCTCCGAACGTCGGATCTTCCACTCTTCACAGTGATGTGAAACTCGACGGGCGTGATCACCCAAGTCACCGACATTGGCCGAGCGATGGTTACCGGGAAATGCGCGGACATCGGCAAGTTTAAGGGACCAATCCTAAGAGGTTGGCAGGTCGCGCGCCATACTTTCACAATGGCTCCGCCGCGACGCTTATGGACGCGCTCAATTTTTATGACACCCGGTTCAGCCTGCATCTCTCGCAGCAGGACAAAAACGATCTGGTCGCGTTTCTGAAGACGCTTTAGTCTGGCAAGGCTCTGCGGTTCAAGACTAGCACGGAAGGCGGACCGCGGGGACCCGGCGTTCTCGTTTGAATTCGTACGGCACCGCAAGAACCTCATATAAACGTGATAAAATACTGGCAAGGGGGCGACACGGTTTCGACGGAAGCTGTCGCGGCCCGAAGGCATGCCGGGACCCACCTGCCCGTAACTTGGTGGAAACTAGAACTGCCAACAACAACTTGGCACTTGCTGCTTAATTAATTAAGCGCACGCTTCCCCGGGCTTTGCTCATGGGCCCGGCAAGAGGCGTCACACAGTGAGCTGGCCTGAGCCTTTCGGTCCGTAAGGCTCGGGCGAGAACCATCGGACTAGCCGGCTGCGTTTCTTGCTCATTCTGAGCGTGGCGGGCGAACCAAACGGAATTGAGCTAAGCATGTAGGCTTCGTGCCGTAGCGCTTTTCGGACGGGGGTTCGACTCCCCCCGCCTCCACCATTCTTTCGCTTTGATTTGAAAGGGATTACACGCGCCTCATTCTCCGTGTACGCGCCGTGTACCCCTTGTTGCGGTTCGTGGGTCTGCCAAGTCCGCCGAACATCGGCCTCCAATTGCTCCTGCCGTGCCCGAACCCACGGTGCGTAATGCTTCTCGGTAATGCGCACACTTTGATGACCCAAGAGAATTGAGACGCGCTCAATCGGTACACCCGCAAGGAGGAGTTCCACCGAGAACGTGTCGCGGAAGCGATGAGCGTGCCCATCCGGCACGCCAGCCAAGATGAGGAGCCGCTTCAAACTGCGCTGCCAATCCCCCACCGCGCTCTTCGGTTTCGATAGTCCGGTCCAGAAGAAATAAGTGCTCGCAGGAATGGCGTCGAGAGCCTTTACAACGAATGGAGGGAGCGGGCAATAAACCGCAGTGCCTGTCTTCGCCGTGTACAAGAAAAGCTTGTCGTCCTGGATACGATTCCGGCTGAGCGTAATCGCGTCGCGGATTCGTAGTCCACTATACAATTCACCCAATAGAATCAACAAGTTCCCCCACGGGAACCAAAAGTTGCTGTGCCGCGCTCTGCGTGAAGCGGCTTGCTGTAAACCGCTCGATTGTAGACTCCGCTACAACGGCACTACCTGACGACCTATGTAGCACGCCGGTAGCAGGAACCTTCCGCAGGGACGGCTGGTACACGCTGTTGATGGCGGTGACGCGGAAGGGTACGCGGATCGCACTCGACAACGAAGTGGTGCCGTTCGTGACTGAGAAAGGCGAGAGCACATTCACGCTGACCGAAGAGGCCATCAAGATAGGTGACTTGAAGTTCGAATGGCAGCGCGGACGATAGCACAATGCGAAGTTGCATGAGTTCCTGGGCCACTGGATATACCAGGACCAGACGCTCACCGATCTAATTTAGCGAAACCGGCACTGTGCGGCGGCTTAGGAGACCATCGCTGCGGTTCATGAGCTGCCCTGCTTCTCCCTTACTACGTGATGGGTGATTAGAAAACTAGGCTATCGTTTCGATGAAGCGCTGCGATGTGCAGTGCGTCCCCTCTTCTCGTTCTCGGAGGCCATCGTGAGTCCAGGAGTCGAGGACAGTCCTGGATGTGACGTGCGCCTGCTAAAAAGCGGGGCACGAACCACCGAAGGATCCAGTGGTTGACGCATTGGGCTTATGTAGCTGAATGTTTCCGCCTCCGCCGCTACCCGGCGCGCATGGAGTGTACGAGCCCAAGTAGTGGGGAAAGCATTGATTGGTCGTGTCATAGAGATAGTCGCCGCAGTTGTTACCAGCTGAGTCGCAGTGCTTCAATCGGATATCGAAGGTGTCGTTAACCCCGGGTTCGCCGAAGTCTCTGACCTGAACGTGATAGAAGACGTCACCGTACAGGTTGGTCCTGGCCGTACCACAAATGTCGCGGATACCGATCGGCTGGCCGGTCTTTGGATCTGTGCCATCGCCACCGGCGTCCATGTATGCGGTGACGCCGGTCCCATGGACGTTAAGGCCCGTGCCATGGTCGTGGTACTCCAGGTGACCCCAGGTTGGCGAACCGAACTTGCATCCGCCACCGACGCCGAAGGTCGCCTTATTACCCCAGTATACGATCCACCCGCCACCAGTCAGGAAGTCGCACCCGCTGGAGGTTATGCAGGCCTTCACGCCAGGTGCGATCCCGACCACCAGGACGGCCGCCCCCAGCACGAGTCCGGCCACCACGAATGCGGATACGAGCCTACGTTTTGTTCTCGATTCTATGCTCATTAGTTTCTTCTCCTTTCTCATCTAAGTCATTTCTTGTACGGCTAAGAGATACCCGCTGTCGCAGACGCGATCACCACATTGGCAATGCCATTCACGATGACGTGAAGAGCATTCACCACCGTGGCGCCATTGGATGAAACTGTCTGCTCGTTGATAATCAACTGGCCGCCGGGAATCGCGATTGTCTGATTGGGGTCACCACTTACGAAGACGGGCGTCCCGTTAATCGCAAGGTTGTCGATATACGAAGCGCCGCTGCCGGCAGCACCGAGCATCTGCGACGCCTCTGCCATAACGAAGTCGGCGGAGACGCCGACGCCGCCAACATTCAGATTCAAACCGGTGAGCGACGCCGCGGAATCAACCTCATCGGGGTAGCCGATTGTTGTGGCAGAAAGGACTTCCCCTCCTAACAACGACGGGACACTCCCCGCCAGTTGAGAGGTGTCACGGGCATCAGTGGTACCAGCCAGACTTCCAGTATCGGCGAGTACGGTTGTTGTGGCCGTTCCGAGAAATCCGAGAACGGTTGCTTGCACCGCGCTTGCATTCCCAACGACCGCTGGCGACGTGTTAGTCGTGGGCGTTGGCAAGAGCCCGCCTAGCTGAGCTAGGCTGACCGTAGGCCATGCCAACAGACAGGCCAACATCAAGGCAACTGCTACTGAAGCTGAACAGTGATGGTTTGCACGATTCATTTTTGACCTCCTCTTAGTTTTTCATTCGTTAACAACATGACGGCTTCCAAAGCCTCGTTGACCTGCATCGAATTGTCTGGTTCTGCCTCCTCTCCGAGCCTGATCACGAACTCGCTCCAACGCGCGCTCTTGCCCATCATTTGACCTCGCCGGTTCCCGTTTTCACTTCACTAGTCGACCAACGAGATTCGGGGCCGTGACGCTTCGCAGCGTATGAATCTTCGCGAGCCTGCACAAGTCGGAAAATGCTTGAATTAATGCAGGGGTAAGCCTCGCGTACAGAAGCCTTAGCTCTTCGAATTAACCCTTTAGACTAGGCCGATGGACTAGGTCATCCGCCTAGTTCTCTGGTTCGATGGCATATAGCCAAGAAGGAAAAAGCAGGTCGGGCGTTTACGAGAACGAATTACAGTCCGACTTTGAAATCGTTCGCTGGCGGAAGCTCTCTATGCTCGGCGGACCTGCATCCGTGTGGGAATAGCCGGTCAAGTTTTGGAAACTTCGATTTCAGTTCGAATGAGAGATGATGCTGAAATACGCCAGCCGCTCAGAAGGCAACTGCCGCCCGATTGACGTTCTGGAATCCGGCTGCGCATGACGGTCTCGTTGTCGTGGGGAATGCTGAATGACGCGAACCTATAATACCAGATCGGTTAACTAAGAACACGGCGGTGAACAAAACAAGATACAAGATCGAAAATCAAGCAACAACTAAACTTGAGTCATGACAATTTTTCCAACGACTGCCGAGCGGGAGGATACTCCCGTCTTGATCATGATCAGTCGCAAAAAGGCATTTACCGTGTTGGGGCTGATATTCATCCGATTCGCAATCGCCTTGCTATTCAGGCCTTGCAGCAAATACTCCAACACCTCTCGTTCACGTTGCGTGAAGTTGAATCGCTGGGAAACTTGCGACAAAGATACGAATCCTGAGGGCCCCCTCTCAAGCAGGACGGCTATGCTGGGGAGAGAAGGAAATTTCGTGGGTGAACCTAATAGAAAGGTCCGGCAAAGATAATGCCTCCTGCCTGACCGAAACTCGGTCACAAAAGGCAATTCACCTGAGGGTTGCTGGCTTATGAGCTTCGTGCGAACCTTTCCAGCGAGCAGGAGTTCCGAGCTTCTTACGCTTGCAGGGTCATCTGGATAACCAAGGATTTGGATCGCCTCGGCATTCAACGAGATAGGGTTCAGCGACGAGTTCAATAGGAGTAAACCAGCCGCACACTTAGGTGGAGGCACGCTCTTCCTCGTCAGCGAATCATTCGGTTCAGCGGCCGAAATCCTCTTCACACTCAGGGCTGGCATGGTGGTCCTCACGGCTATTCCCTGGGGGGGCATTCGGGAGTGAGCCTACATTGGCGTTCGGTGGTGGTATGACCGACAGCGAGCAACGATCGATCTGTAATGTCGCGCTTTGCCGGATCAAATCTTGGGGTGTCTTTGGCGCACCTTGAGACGCCCCTTCGGTCCCAACGATAGTCCACCTCTACAGGAACGCAAGCGAGCTAAATACGTATTTTCGAGTACGCAAAATATTTGATAAAGACTAGGGAGGATACCCTATTCGTACAGTCCTGATTTGAACCGAAGCAAACAACTTAACGTGCGAGAGGAATGCTATCGCCGAGGCATGCTAACTCTCCGTTTCGTTTTCTTGATTCATTTAGCCGGCATCGACGGACTGACTCTTGCGTTCCATCATGTTGCGCGAAAGAACGGTCTAGGAGAGGGAAAATCCTGAAACGTCGCTCTAACCTGGGTTGCGAAAAAGAACTTGGTTTGTTCTTGGGCTCTTGGGACCCACCTGCAAACCTCCGCTTGACCGTGTTTCGATCCGAAGAGTATCGTTCCCGAAAATCGGAGATTTTCTTATCGTTGGAGGTTCCTGATGAAAATGCGGATCTTCAGCTACATGTTGCTAGCTTTTTCAGGAACAGTGCTCGTTCAGCAGGCGGCGGCTCCCTCTACCTCGCATGCACTCCAATTTCTGTGGGAGTTTGACACTGGGGGGTGAGTTTTCTCCACTCCCACGGTCGTGGGGGACCTGCTCATCGTTAGCTCCTGCAACGGAATGATCCGCGCCCTCGATAAGAGAAGCGGCCAGGTTCGCTGGTCCTATGACGTACGCAAGGATGGCGACCAGACCGAGTTTCACGGAGACCCACTCGTTGCGGAAGATCTGATTGTCATCGGCACGGATGGCAACATGGGACACGTGTACGCATTCGACCGGTCGACCGGAGCTGTGCAGTGGAAGTACCGAGTCGAATGGCGCGGTGTTGCCTCGGACATAGTCCGCGCAGGAAACAGTATATATGCAGTGACATTGGATGATGCGTTGATTTGTCTTGACTTGCAGAGCGGAAAGGCTAAGTGGACCTTTCGAAGTGGCGCTCCACCCAAACTCTTTTACTGGAACTCATCGCCCGCGGTGACGGCCGACCGCGTGTACTTTGGAGGGCTGGATGGAATTGTTTATGCACTGGACGCTCGGTCTGGCAAATTGATTTGGAGGAGCGACTTGGGTGCTCGCATCACAACCTCTGTGGCCTCACAGGGACAAGGCATCTACGTTGGAACGGCGAAACGCCATCTTTACCGCTTGGATCCTGGTTCTGGCAGAGTCTTGGCTGACTTTGCGGCAGAGGCCGAACCAAGATGGCGCCTCATTCTTGCTCGCGAGTCGCTCCTTGTCTTTCTTGGCTCCCAAAGCCTCGCGAGTTTGGATCTGTCACTGGACAAAATACGCTGGTCCGCGAAAGCATCCAAAGACTGGACGTCCGCCAGGCCGTACGTTTGGCGTGGCACTGTGCTGGCCGGTAATGGCGGCGAACTCGTTGCATTTCGGGCCAGCGATGGCACTCGAGAATGGTCGCATCAGCTTTCGGAGACGATTCGCGGGATTGGCGTGTCGGATGATGTTCTCTATGTAGGGACGCTGAAGGGTCCTGTGCTTGCGGTGCGCCCTGCCGGGATGGAATTGGACAATGGCCAAAATGGAACTTCTCGACCAGAATTTTAACTTTGGGCAAACGTAGCTGCGTTCTCCGTCGAGAAATGTAGACGCGCTCAGTTTTTTGGCCTCCAGTTGTAACACCCGAAGCTTCGTGAGCAGCGATGTTCCAACAAGCTAAGTTACGTTCAATACGGCCTTTATCCCTTCAGACGTGCTGGCACGCAACGGAACAATCAACTTCAGCGATTTGCGATACGTGGGCAGGTCGAATTTGCTGAGTGTCGTAGAGGCCTGCCTCCAAAACATTGCGAATACTAAGCAGATCATCCGCATCGAAATTGCAGTCCATACCCGCTGGGAGGCGGCCAAGATGGCTCCGCGACTGAGTCCGGCACTGGCGCAACTGTATGACCAGGCCAAGCAGAAAGGAAATGCGAATCGCGCGACCCTGGCGGTGGCACGGAATCTGGTGGCGTATTTGATGGCCATCGATCGCCGCCAGGGGGGTTTCTTGTCGTGGAGAGGGAGGACCGCGCCGTAGCGTAAAACGGCAGCGGCAAAAGCAATCCAGCTTATTCGGCATGCGGTCTGCCAGGTCTCGCCGGAACGGGACTGGGCGAGGGAGCGCAAGCTCCCGATGCCTCTCTCCAGATGTTTCGAGACTGGCAGGAGATCACTAACTCAATCTTCTGTGGAGGCCTTCGTGTCTGAGACAGCAAATGGATGTCTGGTTCTGCATCGAGCAGGAACAATCGCCGAGAGGCAAAAACCGCGAGCGGAAGAACTTGAAAAAACTTTTCGCGCGCCCCTCCAAAGCGCGTCAGGAGAGCTCCTTTCTCTTAACAAAGACCTATCACGGAAGTCCCGTTCGGGGAAATCACATCGCCATCGATGATCACCAATGGCCGCCTCGCTAAAATCTCCGTGTACCCGCCGTGTACCTCACTTCGGCAAATGTGCTGTTTTCATAGTTTTTCGCGTTTAATTAAATCAATATGTTAAGTTAAAGTTACGCGTTATCAGCGAGGCTAGAATTCCGACTCCCCCCGCCTCCAAGATTCTAACTACTGTATAAATATCAGCGATCCACTCTTCCACTCGCGGTCAACGCGAGTGACTCCGGATGGCTCATTGAAGACTTGATTGCTTCAGGTATTTCGTGCCATGCTACGCCCATTTGGGGGTGCCTGATGCAAAATCGTTTTAACCGTGCAGTTTTTGCTGTTTTGATCGTTCTAACAATGCTTGTCGGTCCAAATGTTTTGCGGGCGGACGTGACCGGATCGATTCTAGGCGTGGTGCACGACCGTACGCAAGCTGTGGTTGCGGGCGCGCGAATTGTCGCCACCAATGTGCAAACAAATCTTACTAGGGAAACCGTGTCTGCTGCGGACGGGACTTACCGAATCCTGGCGTTGCCGGCAGGGACTTACAAACTCACCGCCACTGCCCCGGGATTCCAAACGTTCTCGACGACGGATGTCGACTTGAAAGTGAACGACCAATTGCACGTTGACGTCACGCTCGACGTTGGCAGCGTGACCGAAAAGGTGGAAATCTCCGCCAACGCGGTGCAAGTACAGACAGAAAACACGCAGCTAGGTGATGTGATCGAATCGAAAAAAATGCTTTCTCTGCCGTTGAATGGCCGCAGCTACCTGGACCTTCTGGGCCTGCAAGCGGGAGTGGTGCCGGTAACATCCGGCTCCATACAGCAGGACCGGTCGGTTTCCGGGGGATACTCGCCAAATGCGGGCAACCTGTCGGTAAATGGGCAGCGGGAGACCGCCAACGCGTTTCTGGTGAACGGCGGCGACGTGAGCGAAGGACGCAACCTGGGCGCCGGGTTGATCCCCAATCTGGATTCCGTGGAGGAATTCCGGCTGATCACCAATAGCTTTGATGCGGAGTATGGAAAATTCAGCGGCGCGGTGATGAACACGATTACTAAGTCCGGCACCAACGGCCTTCACGGATCTGCGTTCGAATTCTTGCGCAACGACAAATTCGACGCGCGAGGTTTCTTCGACCCGACTAAGGCGGAATTGCGGCGTAACCAGTTCGGCTACGCCGTGGGAGGCCCGTTCTGGAAAAACAAGCTTTTCTGGTTCACGGACTATCAGGGCACTCGCGAGGTCAGGGGAGCCAGTACGGGTGCGGTGCCGGTGCCGACGACCCTCCAGCGAGGCGGCACTTTCACCGCAGCAGACTTTGCGGATTCGAGCGGCAGTCCGTTACTCGTGAACAGCCAGGCATGCCCCGGGGGTGCTTCCTGCGGATTGAATTGGGCGGATACGCTTTCCAGTCGACTGGGCTACGTATGTCCGGGAGATCCTTCCTGTGTCTTCAACGGGGAACCTTACGGGGCCATCAAAGTGCCGGACGCCAGTCAGCCGAGTGGCTTTCGCCTAGATCCCTGCCCCAGCACTACACAGTGCGTGTTTAGCAACGCTACGATCCCGACGAGCGCGTTTTCCTTACCCGCGACCAAGATTCTGCCCTACATCCCGATTGGCGATGGAAATGGAAATTTCGCAGACGCCAACCAAAGGAACAGGATTGGGGATAACAAGTATGGACAACGAATAGACTTCATTAACAAGATGACCGGCGACTGGTCGTTTTATTATCACTTCGACGACTCCAACAATTTTAACGCTCTGGATGCCAGTGTGCCAGGTTTTTCCAGTGCTACGGTAAGCCGTGCACAGCAGTTCGTCCTCAATAACAACAAAAATTATGGTGCAACCGCTGTGAATCAATTTCGTTTGAGTTTCTTCCGGACAGCTACGCATACGGACGAGCCAAGTAGCAGCTTCGCAAAACTCTCGGATCTCGGTTTCGTTACTGGCCCAGGAACTCTCGGCATCATACCCTCGGGACCGGCGGGATTTCCACAGACCGTGCCACCGATATACTTCAACAACTTCTCCCTCGGCGTGAATACGCTGTCAACGTTTCAGCCGAACAACACCTGGCACGTCTCGGATACTTTCTCGAAAGCGCGAGGCCGACACACGATCAAGTTTGGGGGTGAGTTCCGCTACCTGCAGATCAATGAGCGCAATACGTGCGCACCGAACGGAGACTTCACGTTCGACGGCAGCATAACCGGCAACGATTTCGCCGATTACCTACTCGGCGCAGCGCAAAACTATAACCAGTGCAGCCAGCAGTTCCTGGATTCACGGTCGCGTTATGGCGGGGCTTTCGCTGAAGACACTTTCAAAGTGAGGCCGAACCTCACCCTCAATCTTGGTGTGCGTTGGGAAGTAAGCATGCCGTGGTATGACACGCAGGGCAAGATTGAGACCATCGTGCCTGGCTTGCAGTCCACACAGTTCCCGACTGCGCCGCTGGGATGGGTGGTTCCGGGCGATCCGGGAATTCCGAGCACACTCGCTCCCACCCGGTATAACAACTTCTCTCCGAGGCTGGGCATCGCTTATTCGCCCGGCTTTAAAGATGGGATGGCGGGCAAGATCTTCGGTGGCCCTGGCAAATCCAGCATCCGAGCGTCCTACGGCGTCTACTACACGTCGATCGAGGACTTGAACTTGTTCTATGAGGTCGGAGATGCTCCTTTTGGGCTGTATTGGGTTTCGCCTAACCCGGTCAACTTCGACCAGCCGTTCCAGGAAGTCGCCAACGGAATGTCAGAGGGGCAGCGATTCCCATTTGTGTTCCCGAAGCCGGGAAGCCCGGCTAATAAGACGCTAGACTATTCGATCTATTTGCCGATCTCGTTTTCACCGGGCTACGACATTCACAATCGGCCGCCTTATGCGGAGCATTACAATTTGTCCATTCAGAGGGAGCTGAGTAAATCGACGGTTCTGACCCTGGCGTACGTAGGAACACAAGGACATAAGCTGATCTCGCAATACGACGCCAATCCCGGTGACTTCGCGCTTTGCCTGCAACTTAACCAACTGGGCGCCACGCCTACATGTGGACGCGATGGCGAGAACCAGACGTACACTTTGCCTCCTGGCGTAGCCGCTCCCGCCAAGGCGTTCACCACCCCGTGTCCCCTTGGGACGCCTGCTGGCAGTACTTGCATACCTGGTACACGTGACTATTTGGGACCTGCCTTCAGCCAGAACAACAGCTTCACAGTCAACATCGCCAATTCGAGCTACAACGCAGGTCAGATAACCGTGGAACACAAGGCCGCGGATTTTACCTTCCTAGCGGCGTACACGTTCGCTAAGGCGATGGACAATTCTTCCGGCTTTGGCCAGTGGGTGAATTTCTTGGACCCCCGGCTCAGCCGCTCGCTTTCGGCGTTCGATATCACCCATAACTTCGTGGTGAGTTACATCTGGGCGGTTCCCTTCGACCGGGCAATCGGCAAACTGCCGAAGCGCTTGACGCAAGGCTGGGCCCTTAACGGCGTTACGCGCTATTCGGGTGGTTTGCCCGTGTCGCTGAGACAGGGCGGGGATTACTCGTTGGTTGGCGGTGGGAACACCGATGTACCCGACCTTGTGGGGAAGGTCGTGACCCAAAATCCGCGTAACCCGGGTCCTAATGGGCCGAATACATTCTTCCTACCGGACGCGTTTGCCAGTGGTCCAAACGGCGGATTTGGCAACGCAAACCGCCAGTTCTTCCACGGCCCTGGAATCAACGTCACAGACTTCGGGATCTCTAAGAGGACTATGATCAGAGAGGCCATGGGGTTCGAAATTCGCGCGGAATTCTTCAATATATTCAACCACGCGAATTTTAGTAACCCGCACGGCAATTACAACAACATGAACACGTTCGGCACGGTAACCAGTACCAGGTCATTCGGAGACACCGGCAGCGGTTCGCGCGAAGGGCAAATCAGTGCGAAGTTCACCTGGTAGTAAATGTGCGCAGTCGGGGACAGGCTGGAATGCCTGTCCCCGTGGCAAGCCCGCACCTGGGGCGGTTTCGCAAGACTGAGCTGACCGGTCGGGCTGGACACTTTCTTGAATCATTCTTGTGAGCTACAGGCTAATGGTGTTTCTGCTAGTTCTGAGTCTGCCGTTTTCAACGCCAACACTTGCGCAAACGGCTCAGAGTTACCGTCAACGAGCTATCGAGCTATCGCGCAACAAATCCTGGGACCAGGCTATTGCGAGTTATCATAAAGCGCTAGACCTGGAACCCAACGACCCGGATACGCATTACAATCTGGCGCTCACGCTGAAATATAAAGGCGATGCGAAGCAGGCCGTTGAAGAGTTCGAAACCACGCTGCGTCTCAAACCGAAGTGGGCCGATGCGCACTACGCGTTAGGCGCGACCTGGTACGACCTAAACGATCAGGCCGCCGCCTTGAAGGAACTGCGCACGGCGGTCGATCTTGATTTCGCAAACGCCGGAGCACACCGCCTGCTGGCGCACATTTATTTGCAGCAGAGCAATCCATCGGCTGCCGAAGGTGAGTTACGGCGGGCCCTGCAGTCGAAGCCTTCCGCCGAACTGCATCTCGAACTGGGGTTGGCCGAAGGACAGCTCGGCAATCTGGAAGGCGCGGCGGGCGAATTTCGCCGGGCACTGCGGTTGAATCCCAAGTTGGCGCCAGCACACTCACTGCTGGGCGTGACGCTGCGCCGGAAGGGCGATCACGCTGGCGCACTCGCTGAGTTCCGCAGAGCGGTCGAAATCGATCCCAAAGATCCGGAGGCGCAACTGAACCTCGGCAAGGAGCTTAAAGCGGGCGGCGACACGACCGGCGCAATTGCGGCGTTTCGCCAGGCGATCGAGCTGAAGCCTGATTTCGAACAGGCGCACTATAACCTGGGTATCGCGTTGCATGCTCAAGGCGAAACCGGCGCCGCACAAAGGGAGCTCAATGATTTGAGCGCTTTGCAAGAGTTCCGAGCGCGCCTGGCTCAAGCGAAATATCTTATCCTCCAAGGCGTTGAAGCGCTGAAGCAGCAGAAGCTCGACGATGCCCTGGCGCTCTTTCAAAAATCTGTCGAGCAAAGTCCCGAACTCCCCACCGGCCATTACTATCTGGGAGTAACTTGGGAGCGCAAGGGGGACGCTCCGCGTGCCCTGGCGGCCTATGAGAAATCTCTTGAGCTGAAGCCGGACTATGCGCAAGCCCACTCGAGTCTCGGGCTGCTCTACTGGCGCCAGGACGATCGCGCACGCGCTCTCGAGGAGCTCCAGCGGGCGGTGATGTCCGATCCCGACCTAGCTGAAGCGCATTACAATCTCGGCCTCGCGCTCGCGCAATCCGCGCATGTGGATGAAGCGGTTCACGAATTAAATGAAGCCATCAGCCTCGAACCCAAGTACACTGACGCCCGGATACAACTGGGATTGGTCCTCAGCCAGAAGAACGATACCGCGGGCGCCGCCAACGTCTTCCGGGAAGTGGTACGCCGCGATCCGAATTTCGCGGAAGCTCACAACAACCTTGGATTGGTACTGTTGCAAGCGGGCGACCTTCGTACGGCGCGGGCGGAGTTTATCGAGGCTGTGCGCCTTAAGCCGCGCTATGCGGAAGCACATTACAACCTTGCATTGGCACTTCATCAGGAAGGAAAGGAGGCGGAGGCGGAGGCAGAATTCGACAAGGCGTACGAAATTGCGCCGGAGTTAAGAAACGCGCCTCGCCCATAACCGATGATATTCACCAAGAGCCTGTCATTGATGCTTCTAGCGCTGACTCTCGCGTTTGCCGGGGAGGTGTGTGAGGTTGCAAACCCAACGGCCAGTTTTTCCATTCCGCATGTCGCGAAGGCGCCAGACCTGAATACTAATCCGAACTCGGAAACATGGTCGCACGCGGCGTATACTTGGATCGAGAAAGATTGCACGCAACAGGTTGACTATCCCAAACTCAAGACCGAAGTGCGCGGGTTTTGGACCGACTCTGATCTGTATCTGCTTTTTATTTCTCCCTACAACCATCTGAACCTCTGGCTGCCGGCGGATAACAGCAAAGATCGCCTCAAACTATGGGACCGCGACGTGGTCGAGTTCTTTCTGGGCGACGATTGGACCGACATCAAGCACTATCGCGAATTTGAGATCGCGCCAACGGGCGACTGGGTCGATTTGGCCATCGATCTCAACAAAGACTCCTATGACGCGAATTGGGATTCCGGCTGGCAGCGACAGGGGCGCATCGACGAAAATAACCACGTGTGGTACGCAGCGGCCCGTGTGCCACTGAAATCGGTTAGTGAAAAACCGGTGAAGCCCGCGACGAAATGGCGGGCCAACCTTTACCGCATCGACGGACTCGGCGCGGATCCCGTGCGCCACTTCCTGTGCTGGCAGCCGACTTGTGTAGTCAACCGGGACCCCAACCACGTTCCCGAACACTTTGGAACCTTAATTTTCGTTCAGTAGACGCTTGAATATCGGGAGGAAATCCATGCCTTTCACTCAGGAATCCAATCGCCGCGGATTTATGAAAATGCTGGCCGCTTCGCCGCTGTTAGCCCAAGTTGCGGCTCACCAGCTGTACGAAAAATCCGCTGCTGCGATTGGGTACGACACAAAAGAAAATGTGTACAGTCGCTTGGGGGTGAAGACGGTCATCAATTGCCGCGGAACATGGACCTATTTGAGCGGATCGCTGCAATTTCCAGAAGTGCAAGACGCTCAGGCCGAAGCGAGCCGTCATTTTGTGAACATGGTCGAATTGCACCACGCCGTGGGACGCCGCTTGGCGGAATTGACCGGCGCCGAATCTGGATTAATCACGTCCGGTGCTGCGGGTGCCATGGCCGCGGCAACCGCGGCATGCATGGCAGGCAGCGATCCGCAAAAGATATGGCAACTCCCGGACACCACGGGACTGAAGCACGAAGTCGTGATGGTCGGAGGCCGCAGCGCGTTCGACAACGCCATCCGGCTAACGGGAGCCAAACTGATCCTCGTCGAGAAGCCGGAAGAAATTGCCGGCGCGATCACTAGCAACACGGCGATGATTTACACCACGGATCTGGGCGACAAGCTCGCGCGCGAGGCGGCCATCGCAAAAGAGCACAACGTACCACTCCTTCTGGACGATGCCGCAGGCATTCCACCCATTGACAACATCAAGCTCTACGCAAGAATGAAACTCGATCTCTACACTTTTTCCGGAGGCAAGGGCCTACGGGGGCCGCAATGCAGCGGCGTGCTGCTGGGTCGCAAGGATCTGATCGAGGCCGCCCTGCGCAATTCCTGCCCTTATGAGGGTGCGGTCTGCCGTCCCATGAAAGTCGGCAAAGAAGAAGTCATCGGCTGCCTGACGGCCATCGAAACCTGGCTCAAGATGGATTCCAAAAAGCTCTACGACGAATGGCACGCGCGGGTGAATCGCATCGCCAAGTTGGTCGAGACCGTCCCAGGTGTGCAGACTCAGATCTACATTCCCGACGACGGGAATCGCTATCCAACCTTACGCGTTTCGTGGGACCAACAGGCCTGGGGCTTTACTGTGAGTGAATGCGTCCGCAAACTGCACGACGGCGATCCGGTTATCGAAGTGCTTAGCATTGATAATCCCAGCATGGTTTCCGCAGTGCAGGAAGGCGCCGATAAGCCGAAGGCGAATCCGAAGGAACTCAAAGAGCAGAATCACCTCGAGGTGGTTTCCATGACCATCCAGCCGGAGGAAGAAATGATTGTGGGACAGCGACTGCGGGCGATTCTAGCTTCGGCACGCAAGGGAAATGTGGCATGAAGCTTTTATTTCTGTCCGCCGCCTCGGTGCTGTCGTTCGCGTCGAGCGGGCAAGCGCAGATTCGAGCCGTCGAGCCGCACAATACACTCGCGGCAGCGCTCGGCTCCCCCGGAGTTGACGCGGGTGACTACGTCTACATCTCTGGCCAGGGGCCTTTCCGCGCTGACCGCAGCGTCCCAGAAAACTTTGACGATCAAGTCCGGCAGTCCCTCGACAATATAAAAGGCGTCGTCTTAGCCGCGGGACTCACCATGGATCATGTCGTTTACGTGCAGGTCTATCTCAAAGACACGAATCAATACGCTGAGTTGAACAAAGCCTTTGCCGCTTATTTTCCAAAGGAGCCTCCTGCCCGCGCGGTGCTCGGCATTGCCCGGTTACCCCAGGACGATGCCGTGCAAATCAATGCCGTCGCCGTGCGCGATCTCAAAGGAAAGCAGCCGGTCTCTCCGCCCACATTTAAACCAACCAATGCTTTTTCCCCAGGAATGCTCACTCACGACCGGTTATTCGTTTCCACGATGCCGGGCGCTGACCCATCCAACGGAAGAGTTCCTCAGGATCCCGCCGCTCAAGTGGATCTTGCGCTTGACGGCATGAAAGCTGTGTTGGAGGCAGCGGGACTCAAATTGAGCAACATGGTCTTCGTGAATCCTTATCTCACCCGCGAAATCCCGATGCGCACCATGAATCAGCTTTACGCCAAGCGCTTCGAATTCGGGAATACGCCGGGGCGGGCCACGATAGAAGTGTCGGCTCTGCCTGAAGGCGTGCATATTGCATACACGGGAGTTGCCGTGCGCGATCTAAGCCAGCGGCGGGCAATACGCCCGAAGAATATGCCCCCAAGTCCAACCGCGAGTCCGTGTGTTTTCGCTGGCGACACACTGTACTGTTCCGCGAAGAGTGGATTCATTCCCGGCCCCAATGGCGGCGTGTACGCCCCGGCCACTGCGGATCAGGTTCGCCAGACGATGCGAAACCTCCTCGACAATTTGGAGGAGGCGGACATGAAGTTCGATCAAGTTGTCTCGACGACGGTTTACCTGGACGATTTATCGGAATCGGCGGTATTTGAAAAAGTGTACGGGAAATACTTCAAGGGGGCCCTGCCGGCACAGACGACGGTTCAACAGATTCAGCCCGCCGAACGAAAACCCGATGAAGAAGGCCATTACCCAGACCTGGAGCAGGTTTCCCTCATTGCTGTGCGCAACCGGCCTATTCGCTGATCCCTTGCATTTTGAATCTCGGACGGCGCGAAAAGAAAAACGCCAATTCCCCGGCGAGTGGTCAGTTCTCCTCTTCCTCGATATCCGATTTCGTTCTGGCTGCTGGCTCTTTCTTTGCCGCGCGAGCGGCGCGGACGAGATAGCTCACCAGGTCATCCAGTTCTGTGGCGCTCAGCACGGAGCCATAGTCTGATGGCATAATGGATTTTGGCAGATATTCGAAATGCTCGAGGTCCTTCTTCGAGAACAGATAAAAAGTTCCGCCCAGCGACAGCAACTGCAGTGAAAAATTATCTTCGTTGCGCGCGACACCCGTGAATTGGCGACCTTCGCGCGTGGTCACGAGCATAGTTCTTTCCCGCGGTTCCAGATCCTTGTTGGGATCGGTGATCGCAGTTCGAATTTCCTTCGCGGAACTGTTCGAACCGTAGGAAGACAGATCGGCTCCGACAAATCCGCCTAAGCCGCTGATCATATGACAGTCCGCGCAACGCGCCTTTCCAAAGAAAAGCAATTTGCCGCGTTGCGCGTCTCCCAGAGTAGGAAAAGCTTCGCCCCACCCTGTAGAACTCGCAAGTAGGCCATCAGCGCGTTGATCTTCTGTGCGCCCAGCACAGCGAACGCCGGCATCCCCGCCACCGGTTTTCCTGTCTGCAGGACGTGCAGCGTTTCCTCGTCGGACAACTGTTGGACTTCGGCACGTGTGGCAATATTGGGCCCGCGTTCGCTACCGCGCCTATCCAAGCCATGGCATGTGGCACAAACGGATTCAAACGTTTTCCGGCCATCCTCAGCAGCAGAATGTCCCGTCTGTTTTTTTCTGGCCGGAGATTTCGTATTCTGCGCGCTGGCCGGTAATACTAACGCGCAAGCAGCAAAGAATACTGAGGCAGTTCCCACGCAAAGAAAATGGCGAGAGGAAAGCAGAATGAAACCTGCCTTGCTCCAAGTCGTGATGCGCGAACGAACATCTGTCATTTGGTTCGTGGCGGCAGAAAGCGATTTTGCCGCGCTCCCTATCAAGTTTGAATAGTTAAAAGTATCATTTGCCTTGCAAAAACCCCTGCTCCCAATGAAACGGCACGATATTTCGTTGAGGCGGTGCATCACACTGACTTTGAGGAGGATTTCATGAACAGATTTGCCGGCTTTTTCCGTCGCGCCGTTGCCCGCGGAGGAGTTCTAGGATGTTGAGCAGACTCAGTCGCCGAACCTCGCTGCCGCGCGAGCTTTTGCTTTTGCGGCCTCTTCTTCGCGATTTCTCGGAAGCGCGGTCGTTTCGAGCGATTGGAGAAAGCGGCCCGAAGCTGCGGCTATTTCATCGACGGCGGCTAGGAACGCGGCCTCGTTTGCCTTCGACGGCTTGTGGAAGCCGCTGATTTTTCTGACGAACTGCAGCGACGCGGCGTGAACCTCTTCGGGCGTGACGGGCGGATCAAAGTTGAAAAGCGTTTTGATGTTCCTGCACATTCGCGTGACCTCGGCGAGATTTAGCTAAATCCTTTGCACTTCTTTTTTGACGAGGGAGACTCGGCTTTGTTTCGTTCGTTGTGACTGGAATTCGATCTTATGATGTTCCAGCCGACTTTGTGGCCTTGGAGGAAGCGCATCGCTGGCGCGCATAACTCGCCCAGGGACCCGTGGGGTCCAACCTCACATACGCCTGCCAGTGTTGCTTCGCTTCGGTATACGCCTTTAGTTTTTCGCACACGAACGCCAGGTTGTAATGCGCGTCCGGATAGATGGGATTCAGCCGGACGGCTTGCCGCAGGTGCTGGCGCGCAGCATCTACATGTCCGGTTTCATCCAGCACGCTGCCCAGATTGAAATGCGCCAATGCGTTTTCCGGGTCGAGCACCAGCGCCTGGCGGAAATATTCCGAAGCTTTCTCCAGGTTTCCGTCTTCGTAGTAAAGCGTGCCGCAATTGATCAGCGCGTCTGGCCGTGCCGGATCAACGCAAAACGCCCGCTCATAAGCATCGATGGCTTGCGCCCTGTTTTTCCCTTCGGCTTCGTATTCGAGCGCAACAGCAAGCCATTCGTCGGCGCTGCGTCCCGTCATGACACGCACGGTTTCGTTCAATTCGCGGGTCTCGAAGTTCAGCACGAACTGCCCGGACAGTGGCTCCAGCCTGGTGCCGCCGCGTTCGACGATCACCGTTCCTCCGTCCGAGAGGACTCGCAACTCCGAAAGCGGAGCCTCCGCGTGGGCAAGCTTTTCGCGCAGCGCGGCGAGTGCGCGCCGCAGCCGGTTTGCCGGCACGCCGTTTTCAACGAGCTGCTTCACTGTGCGCAAACCGATTAAGTCGCGGAAGTCGTAGGAGCGAATTCCCTGCTCTTTTTGCGGAGAAACGAGGCGCAACCGTTCCCAATAATCCAGCTGCTTTTCCGTGAGGCCCAAAATGCGCTGGACTTCGTCGGGGCTGAATCTGTCCGTCGGGCCCATCAAATGGTATGGCCGGAAAATTTAACCGGCGACCTTCTTTCCCTTCTTTTGCACTGTTGCAATGGCTTCCACCGCTCGCGCGGGCGGCTTTTTTCCCACCGGCACCGGTCCCGCCGCCGCAGCAGGCGGAGCCTGTTTTTCCGCGAGGCTCTTCTTGAGGGCTTCCATCAGATCGATCACGGGAGCCATGTGCGGCTGGGCCACTTCGGTTACTTCCTGGCCCTTGAGTTTTGCAGCGATCATCGCGCGCACATTTTCCTGATACTCGTCGCGGTATTTTTGCGGCTCGAAAGGAGCGGCAAGACTTTCAATGAGTTGTCGCGCGAGCTTTCTCTCTTGCTCTTTCACTTCAATCTTATCGGTCGGAACGGATTCGGCAGCGCGTATCTCATTGGAATAGAACATCGTGTGCAGTGTCAGGCCCTTGGTCCCCGGCCGGACAATCACGATGTGTTCACGCTGATGCATGGTGAGCTTTGCGATGGCCCCGTAGCCTGACTCTTGCATGGCTGTCATGAGCAGTTGATAAGCCTTGACGCCGGCGTCCTCGGGGGCGACGTAATAAGAGGCATCGAAATACAGCGGATCCATTTCATCCAGCTTCACGAACTCCAGGATTTCCATAACGCGCGCCGAGGGAGGCTCGATTTTGTCGAGCTCTTCTTCGCTGAAGAGCACGTACTGATCCTTTTCGTATTCGTAGCCCTTTACAATTTCGGACCGTTCCACGTTGCGGTTGCAAACGGGACAAAACAAGGGCTGCTTGAGGCGCGAATGGCACTCTTTGTGGAGCTGGTTGAAGCTGATTCGTTCACCGCGGGCCGCCGTAGTCATGCGGACGGGCATCGAAATTAAGCCAAACGTGAGGTGGCCTTTCCAAACGGTCGTGGCCATGTCGACACTCCTTTGGTACACAGGCTAGGGATAGCGCATGAGGTTTTAGATTAGCCGCGCGCCAATCAAGAAGCAAGGGCGCCATCGAAAAAGCGGCGAAAGAGGAATGGTATAGCCGTGAAGGAACGATGACCTCCTGTTAGGCGTTGCGAGGGATAGGGGGCAGTATGCCAAGGCGAGAACGGTTCTGCAGACTGCCACTACAACTGCCTGCCCAAAGCAAGAGCACAGGGCTAAAGCCTGTGCCACCAAACAAAAGCGCGATCAAGGGGCCACGCGATCAAGGGGCCACTTGGCATTGACTCGTCCGTTGTAGTAGGCTCGCGGCGCATTCGTCGCTCATTGCCTTGCGGACAGGGGGACGCGCTCATGAAGACGCGCTTGCGAGCCAATTTGTTCTTGCTACTTCCCGTCACGTGCTTTTTGCTCCTTAATTTCATCTGCTTCTTGCTCGTTCCCCCGGCGTGCCTCGCTGTCGACGATTTGTTCGACATTAAGCCGGTGGCGGACGGTATCTATGCGGCCATTGCGAAGCCCGCCTACAAAGTGAATTGCAACGCGGTGATCATCCTGCTGGACGACGGGGTGCTCGTGGTCGACACGCACTCCAAGCCTTCCGCGGCGCGCGCGCTAATCGAGCAAATCAAGAAGCTCACGCCCAAGCCAGTGAAGTACGTCGTCAACACGCATTTCCACTGGGACCACTACCAGGGCAATGAAGCCTATCCCAGTTCGTGGCCCGCCGGCGTCGAGATCATCTCCTCGGAAGCCACGCGCGCCAACATTCAGCGGCTTGGGATTCCCCGTATCAAAAACGAAATCGTGAGCATGCCGCAGGAAATCGCCAGATTGAAAAGCGATCTGGAAAAGGCTTCCAACGCTGAACAGAAGACCGCCATTCAAGAAAACCTTCGCCAGGCGGAAGCGTATTTCGCCGAACTAAAGCTCATCGAGGTGACTCTGCCGACGATGACGTTCGATCACAGCCTGATTCTGCACCGCAAATCGCGCACGGTGGAGATTCTTTGGCTCGGGCTAGCCCACACCAACGGTGACGTCTTCGTATTTCTTCCCAAGGAAAGAGTGCTGTGCACCGGCGACTCGCTGCATGGCTGGACGCCCTTCATGGGCGACAGCTATCCCTATGACTGGATCAAGACGCTCGACGCCGCCGAGAAGCTGGATTTCGACGCCGTCATCGGCGGGCATGGCGACGTGATGCACGGCAAAGAAAAGTTCGAGCTGTGGAAACAGTATTTTCAGGACTTGATGGAGCGGACGGCCGCAGTCTACGCGGAAGGAGCTTCGCTCGACGAGGCGAAGAAGAGCGTGTCCGATTTTCTGGTGAAAAAATACGCAGCCAAATTTGATCCGGGCTTCCCCAACAGCGTCATCGGCAACGTCGCTAAGGCGTATCAGGTCATCGCGTTCCCGAGATAATTGGTGCCGAGGACCACAGGCTGAAGCCTGTGCCATCGGGGCGTAGGATAGAATGCGCGAATGGGGAAGCTGGAAGAATACAAGCGAAAACGACGGTTCGACCGGACGCCGGAGCCGTCCGGCGCGCCCGAACCTGTCGCCGGCAAGGTCCAGGACAAGCCCTCCCCGTCCGCCAAACGCACGCGCCTGCCAAAGCCAAAACTGCCGCAGTTGGAAGTGCGCCCTGGGGCCGAGCATGGCGACACGTTTGTGGTTCAGAAGCACCGGGCCACGCGGCTGCACTACGATTTCCGGCTGGCCATCGATGGGACGCTGAAGTCGTGGGCCGTGCCCAAGGGGCCTTCCCAGAGCCACGCCGACAAGCGGCTGGCGGTGATGACCGAGGATCATCCCCTGGACTACGGCAACTTCGAAGGCAAAATTCCTGAAGGCAATTACGGCGCGGGAACGGTGATGGTCTGGGACCGCGGGACTTTTCACTTGGAGGGCAATCTCGACGCACTGAAGCAACTGGAAAAGGGAGAAATCAAGTTCAGCTTAAACGGGGAGAAATTGTGGGGTAGCTTTGTTTTGGTGAAACTGAAACAGAGCGAAAAAGGCAACGAATGGTTGATGATCAAACACAAGGACGCCGCCGAAGATTCCTCCTGGAACATCGACGAGCACGACCGTTCCGCGCTCACGGGACGCACGATAGAAGAGATTAAGGAGGAGCTGCCGCCCAAACGCCAGCCAATCCCAATTCAAGCGGCTGAGGTGCAAAGCGCACGGAAGGGACCAATGCCCTCTCGCGTGGAACCCATGCTGGCGACGCTCGCCGACCGACCTTTTTCCGATCCGCACTGGCTCTTTGAGATCAAATGGGACGGCGTGCGCGCGCTGGCACGAATCGAAAATGGCGCTTTGACCCTGCGCTCTCGCAACGGAGTTGACATCGCGCAGCGCTATCCGGAACTAGCCTCTCTTCCGGAGACTTTGGCCGCCCGCGAGGCCATTCTTGACGGAGAGATCGTGGCTCTGGACGCCCAAGGCCACAGCAACTTCGAGCGTTTGCAGGAACGCATGCACGTGCGGGCCCCCAGTGAGAACCTGGTCGCGCAGATTCCCGTCGTTTACTTTGCCTTCGATCTTCTTTACTGCGACGGATACGACCTTCGCGAAGCTCCGCTCCTCGAGCGCAAGCAGCTCCTCGAACGCTTGCTTTTCACGACCGAACGATTTCGATATGCGGACCATCAGTTGGAGCAGGGAAAAGAGTTGTTCGCGCTGGCAGAACAAAATGGCCTGGAAGGGATTGTCGCAAAGCGAGCCGACAGCCCGTACGTTTCCGATCGCAGCCCGCATTGGGTGAAGCTGAAGATTACCATGACGGTGGACGCCGTGGTCGGTGGCTGGACAGAGGCTCGCACGTCCGCTCTTCCCTTTGGTTCCATGCTGCTGGGCTTGTATCACGGCAAAACACTTCGATTCATAGGGCACGTCGGCAGTGGATTTGACGCGAAAAAGCTGAAGGAATTGAGCAGTAGGTTGAAAGAACTTTCAGCGTCCACTTGTCCTTTCGATGCCGTGCCCGAAACCAACGAAAAGCCATGGTGGGTTTCTCCGACTCTGGTTGCGCGGGTCAAGTTCAGCGGGTGGACGGAGGAGCATTCCCTGCGCCATCCCGTCTTCCTCGCGCTCCGCGAGGATGCGCGTTCTACGGATTGCCAATGGGAGAACGAGGTTGCAACGGTGGCCACACGCGCGCCGGCCGTAGTTCACGCGCCCGAGGTCGTAGGCCGAGTTCTCAATACAAAAGCCCAGATCGAAGCGGAGTTGTTCAAGGGGCGCTCCGAAACGGTCACCATCGAACTGGACGGCAAACGGCTGCGCCTCAGCAACCTGAACAAAGTGTATTTTCCGGAGTCCGGCTACACGAAACGGAATCTGCTGGCCTACTACTACCGCATGGCGGATTTCATCTTGCCTTTTCTACGCGATCGAGCTTTGGTTTTGCGACGCTACCCCGACGGAATCAAAGGGCAAGCTTTTTTTCAGAAGGACGTGCGCGAAGGTTTGCCGGAATGGTTCAAGACGGTTCCGGTGGATTCCGAACATCGCGGTGAGGTTATTCAATACGCCACGGCCAATGACCGCGCTTCCCTGCTGTTCTTGACGGGCCTCGGTTGTATCGATCACAACCCATGGTCCAATCGTTATGACGATCTCGATCATCCCGACTACTTCTTTTTTGATTTGGATCCCTCGGATGGCACGGAATTCTCGGCGGTCGTGACCATCGCTCGAGCTCTTTACGAAAAGTTGGAAGAATTGCGTTTGGCGAGCTTCCTGAAAACTTCAGGCGCAACGGGAATTCACATCTACCTGCCGGTCGAGCCGATTTACACCTACGAGCAGTTGCGTACCTTCGGTGAGATTATCGCGCGAACGGTGACCGCCGAGCACGCTAATCTCGTGACCAGCGAACGCATCGTTGCGAAACGGCCCGCGGGCCGCGTGCTGATCGACGTTCAGCAAAATGCCCACGGCCGGCCACTGGCTGCGGCGTATTCCGTGCGCGCTTTCCCTCAAGCGCCGGTTTCCGCTCCCCTTTTGCCCCGCGAATTGCGGCCTAGTTTGCGCCCCGAAACGTTGAACATAGAAACAGTGTTTGCGCGCCTAAAGGACAAGGGTGACCTCTGGGGCGATTTCTGGAAGCGGCGTCAACGACTGGAACAAGCTATCGAACTTCTTAGCAACCGCATGCCGTCCCGAACCAAGAAGGCACCTTGAATGCAATGAGCGCGTCCCGCCTTTTACGGGCCTGGTGTCTGTGATTAAATGCCAGGGCACGGAGGTGCGCCATTCCTCGCGCGGGCCAGCTTCTTGTGGGGACTTCTGGATACTCGTATAAACAGTGGAAGGGGAGTTTCTACCCGGAGAAGCTTCCGGACCGCGAAATGCTCTCCTTTTACGCTAAGCAATTCTCGACGGTGGAGATCAATCACAGTTTCTATCGCATGCCGACGGAGAACGTGCTCCTGCAATGGGCGAAAACCGTTCCCGAAGGCTTCCGCTTTGCGTTGAAGGCCAACCAACAGATCACGCACATCCAAAGGCTCCGTAATTGCGAGAGCACTCTGAAGCGTTTCCTGGAAGTCGCCAGCGTCCTAAACGAGGGCGATCATCTCGGGCCAATCCTCGTTCAACTGCCGCCCAATTTCAAATTCGACCGGCCGCTGCTCGAGGACTTTCTTGCTCTTCGCCCTGACGCTTTTGCTTTCGCCTTTGAGGTCCGGCATCCGTCCTGGTACACCGACGAAACCTACGCCGTTCTCCGCCAGCACAAAACAGCTCTTTGCCTGTCCGAAACTGACAAACAAACGCCTCCAGAAGTGCTCACTGCCGGCTTCACCTACGCCCGTCTGCGCCTCGAAGATTACACACCGAAGCAAATCACGGCCTGGAGGAAACGCTTCGACGCCTGGCTCAGCCAGGGAGTGGACGTGTACACGTATTTCAAGCATGAAGACGCCGGCAAGGCGCCAGCGTATGCTCGCCAGCTTCTCGGAAAAACAATCTGACCTCTCTCCCCCTCAGCAAGCGGCGCAGTGGTTAGTCGCGTTCGTGGAAGAGCATGGCTGCTCCGGAACTGCTGGCGCCAAACTCGCCCTCGGCGGCGTCCCAAGCTTTGCGATCGAGGGGCTGGACGGGCTCCAGCTTTTTCTGTGAAAGCGTCTTGTTCACGGCGGGCAGTTCCTTGGTAACGAAGGTGTCGAACTCGCCGGCCACGTCATCCAGCTCTTTCTTCAGTGAGTCGATGCGCGCGATTTGATAGTCCCCCGGCCGTCCTTCGTAATTCAAAACGGCGCCATAGAGTTGCGTCGTTTTTTCGCGGATGCGCTCCTCGCCGGTGATGGCGCCTCCCTCCGTGGTGGCCACGATTTTCTTGCGCATGGCTTCCACTTTGCCGGCGAGTTCCTGCAGCCGTTTGCCGAAAGTGGCGTCGCCCTTCAGTTTTGCGCCACGCTCCACGAGCGCGTTATGCACGCCGTTGATGCGGTCGACATCGAAGCTCATCTCTCCGAGCAGCCGGTGGAGGCGCATCGCCGCGTCGAATTCCAGTTTGCGGTCTTCCAGAGTGAACTTCGCGCGGGGATCGAGCTCCAGCACAAGGGGCGTGCTATAAGTCTCTTTGCCGCGCGTCATCTTCACCGTGTACGTGCCCGGCAAAACTCTGGGACCCTGCGCTGCTTCAAACGCAGCCGTGGCCGCGGGCGGAACGTGCGGCGCCTTCAGCCGCATGGGCCATTCCACGCGGCTAATGCCGCGGCGGCTGTTCGGAGGAAGCGTGTCCACAAGCTTGCCTTGCGAGTCGAAAATTTCCAGCTTCATCTTTCCAAAAATGTGGCGCTTGCTCTGGTAGTAGGTAATCAGTGCCGCGTCCGGAGGATTGGGCCCCGTGTACACCGCGCTTCCTTCCACCCAGCCGCCATTCGCGGGCAACCGCTGCTGCGCGGGCTTGGCCTGGAGGAAGACCGCCTCTTGCGCCATGACTTCGGGAGTCAGCTTCCGCAGCGGCGTGATGTCATCCACAATCCAGATGCCGCGCCCATGCGTGGCGATCACCAGATCCGATTCGCGCGGGTGCACCACGATGTCCCGCACGGCCACCATCGGGAACTCATGGCCTTTGTATTGCGCCCAGTGCTTGCCGCCATCCAGCGAAATCCAGAGGCCAAACTCAGTGCCGAGGAAAAGCAAATTGGGCTTCACCGTGTCTTCCTTGATGACGTGCGCGTAACCGCGCACTCCGCTGTCCGCCGTGACGATGGACGTCCAAGTCTTCCCGTAGTCGGTGGTTTTGAAGACGTGCGGCTCCATGTCTCCAAACGTGTGGCGATCGAACGTTGCGTAGGCCGTGCCCGCGTCATACAAGCTGGCTTCCACCCACGAAACCCACGAGGCCTTTGGCAGATTCGGAACATTGCCGACGACGTTCGTCCAGGACTTCGCGCCGTCGCGCGTCAGCTGAAGATTTCCATCGTCGGTTCCAACCCAGATCGTTTGACCATCGCGCGGCGATTCGCTGATCGAATAGATCGTCGTGTGCATCTCGGCATAAGAATTGTCCACGGTCACGCCGCCGGACTCTTCCTGCTTCTGTTTCTCTGGATCATTGGTGGTGAGATCGGGAGAGATGCGCTCCCACGATTGCCCGTGGTCGCGCGAGCGGAACAGGAATTGCGCACCAATATAAATCGTTCCCTTCTCATTCGGACTCATATGGATTGGCGTGTTCCAGTTGAATCGCAGCTTGCCCTCTCCGTAGTTCTGTTCCGGCTTGATCAGACGGCCTTCGAGCGTGACCCGATTGACTCGCCCAATAAAGCCGCCTTGCGATTCAGCGTAAACATAGTTTGCATCGGCCGGATCGGGAAACACCCAGAATCCGTCTCCTCCAAAAATATTTTCCCAGCGGCCATTGGTGATTCCGCCAGGGTATTGCGAATCGCCTACCCACACGCTGTTGTCCTGCAGCCCGCCAAAAACGTGATAGGGGTCGGCGTTGTCCACGCTCACGTGATAGAACTGCGAAATCGGCAGATTATTGCCCTTCCACCAGGTATTGCCGCCATCGTAGGAATACCAAACGCCGCCGTCATCACCGACGATGAGGTGATCGGTATTGTCGGGATTCACCCAAACATCGTGGAAATCCCCGTGCGCTCCGTTTCCGATTCCGCTGAAACTTCTGCCGCCGTCCTCGCTCATGATCAAGGTAAGGTCCGGCTTGTAAACTTTGTTCTCGTTTTTCGGATCTACGATCAGGTTCGCGAAATAAAATGGCCGCCATACCATCCAATTGCTGCGGTCGCGCTCTTCCCACGTTTTGCCCCCATCATCGGAGCGGAAAAGCGCGCTGCGCGTCGACTCGATCATGGCGTAAACAACGTTTGGTTTTGACGGAGCGATCGTAACGGCAATGCGCCCCCACGGTTTCGCCGGCAACCCTTTGGCGCTCTTGTCGTCCAGCTCTTTCCACGTGGCGCCGCCATCCATGGTCTGGAAAAATCCGCTGCCGCTCGGTGCGGTGGCATTCTCGCCGCCCGATCGGAAAGTCCAGCCTTTCCGCCGGAAGTCCCACATGCCTGCGAAAAGCGTCTTCGGCTCTTGGGGATTCATGGAAATCATCGAACATCCGGTCGAGAGGTTCGCGCCCTTCAGAATCTTGTTCCAGCTCTTCCCGCCGTCAGGCGTTTTGTAAACGCCGCGATCCTCGCTGTCGCTCCACAATCTTCCCGGCACGCATGCGTAAACCGTGTCGCTGTTTTTCGGATCGATGATGATTTTCGCGATGCGCTCGGAGTTCTGGAGCCCCATGTTGGTCCAACTGTCGCCGCCGTCCGTCGACTTGTAGATGCCTGTGCCGATCGACACGCTGTTTCGCGTCCATGCCTCGCCGGTGCCGGCCCAGATCGTTTTCGGCGCTTGCGGATCAATCGCCACCGCGCCAATCGACTGCGCGGACTCCTTGTCGAAAACCGGCTTGAACGTTGTGCCGCCGTTCGAGGATTTCCAGACGCCGCCGCTGGCTGCCCCAAGGTACACAGTCAGGCGGCCGTCTTCTTTCACCGCGGCAATCGCCGCCACGCGCCCGCTCATGGCGGCGGAGCCGATGTTCCGCGCCCCGAGGCCGGAGATGGTGTCCGAGTCGAATTTGACGTCTTGCGCCAGCACGGGCCCGGCGAAAATCATCGTCACGAGAAACACAATCGTCACAACAGCAAAGCAACGGATTGACTTGCGCATATCGGCGGATTCCTCGGCGATAAAGTAGAAGCTAGGTTTATGGGGTCTTGGTCGATCCATGGATATTCGCGTGATGGAAAATCACTTTCCGGCTGGCGCCTTTGTCTCCGGCTTGGACACCGGCATCGCGAAGTGTGCGTCTTCCAGCGGAATATTTTGTTCAATTTTTTCGACGGAGAACTGTGCCCGCGAAGCGCTGCCTTTTTGCGCTTGCTCGACGGCAAAGGGATAATAGATGCCGTTCACCTGCTCGTAGTCGCCGTAATACAGCTCGGATTCCTGCAGCGCGCCGCGAATGGTGGTCTGAACTTCCACTTTCAGCTCGAGATACGAGTCCGCGTCGAGATAGTAGTAGCGCACGTCCCCGTTTTTCATGCTCAGTTTGATCTTGAAACAATCCGTTCCTTCCATCGAATCGTGCCCCACAAGCTCGGCCTTATGTCCCTTCTCCTTGTAATCCACGAGCGGCCCATCGATATCTGCGTCCACGACCAGGCTTTTAGCGTCGTCCTGCGAGAGCAACTCCGGATCTTTGCGGCCGCCGAACGGGGAAATCTGCCATCCGGTCTTGCCATCGTAGGCTTGCACCTGGGCCAGACCTTGGATGATCAGTTCTTCTCGAACCTTGTCGGCGCGCTTGTTTTCTTGACGAAATTCGGCGCGAAACGGGCCCTGGCTGAACTTTGCCGTCGTGCGGATGGTGCGCACGGATTTCAGCTTGTCGGCTCCGCCTTTCGCCTGAATATTTTTCGCGATGACCTCATCAACGGTTTGTGCACGGGCGGCCGACGAAAAAAATCCGATGGCGGCCGACACAAGAAGAAAAAAACGGAAGACGCTTGCGAACCCCCTAAACGGAGTCCGCCGCAACTCTGCTTTCATGAACTCTCCCCCACCCCAACGGTTTGCGACACTACTCTAAACGGAAGGAACCAAAACGGCCAATCTTAATTACTGGGACGAAATCAGCAGCACTTAGTTAGCAGACTTTCGCCCGGCTGCCAAGCAATTTCGCAACACGGGGAACTACAATTCCAGATGGATCCGCAAGGTCGGCACCACTACCGGTCCGCGGTCCCGGTTGTACCCAGGATTCTTGATGTGCTGCACGCCAAACGAAGGATAAATCCCGCGCCATACGTGAACGGTATAGTAGCTCTCAACAATGTTCTCGCGCCCGTAGTTCAGACGGCCATCGCCCAGAAGAAATCCCGCGCCACCGAGTGCGAGATATTCCTGGTGGTCCCGCGAGATGCCGTTCGTAACGAAAACCAGTCCGGCACGGTCGAATTTCCTGTTCCACCGTCTACCGCTGCCGGCAACGCCTATTTCTGCCGTCTCATCCACTTCGGTGTAGACGAACGATTCATGCCGTCCTTCGTTCCATCCCCACCTGCCGAACACTCCCATCCAGTCTTTGAGTGGCTGTTCGAAATTGAGGCCAAACCCGTATTTGATAGTGGTTTGTAAAGGATGGGCGGTGATGTCCGGTTGGGGTGTGATCCCGGCGAGGACATTGTCGATCGCCACGCGGTAACTCCCCATGTTGGCGTGATTGACGTAACTAACAAAACGCACCATGCCTTCCTGGTGTCCGAAGACGGTGCCATGTAACTCGAATTCAAGATTTTCAGCGTGGGCCCGGCTCATGTTCGCGTCCAAATGAATTCCGTTGGCGACTTTCGGCATCAACGCTTCCGCAAATCGCACCGCCCAGCGCCGCTCGTGGTATTCAAGCATCGCGGCGAACGTGAACCCTCGCGTGTCTGCCGCATAGTCATACGCGCCGTTGTTATCTACGGTCCAGTTCATGAACTGGAAGCTGGTGTCTGTGCCGTATGTATTGTTGTCGAAAAGGTCCGCCAGGCTGAACTTTCCGAACCGGATTTCGAGCCGGCGTTCGGGAAGCGAGGGAAAAAGCGAGAGTGGCGACCGGGCGTTGCTAATTTTGCTGCCGCCAAGAGGAATGACCTGGTGCCACATGAGTCGAGCGATGTACGGCGCTTTGCTGAGGTTAGGATTTCGCACGATGTCCAGATTGGTGACGCCCGCCAGTCCAACTGCCTCGCCGATTCCGTGGCCGCCGGTCTCCTGGACGTGGCAGAGGAATTCCGTTGTGTCCGTCAATCGAACCCCGGTAAAAAGCGTAAGGACGCGCGAGGTGGCATCTTGGGCCTGTGGAGGCAAGCTTCGTGGCCCTTGGTAGGGCGAATGAAACGCCGGATGCCACTGCGATATAAAATTCGCCTGGCCGGAGATCCACCAACGGTCCGTCTCCGGATGTGGAAATAGGGTTGGCGGATCAGCTTCGGCGCTCTGCTCAGGCGCCCGGTCCACTTGTTGTCCCGGGGTTACAGCCGTATCTTGAGCGCACAGCCGCGGCACACCGCACAAAAACAAAGTCGCAAGGATTACCCCGATTTCGAGACGAGACGGCAGCTTGTGCTCTTGCATTCCCCTGCTTCCTTGGTCCACGCGGCTAACCTGCGATGCCGGACTGGCGGCCATTTGCTAACCTTGTAGAACACCGTCGGTCACCAAACGATGAACCGCTCTGGAATTCACATCCTCCCAAACCTAACCGTGGTTAATCGCACTAAACTATATTAGTAAACTATGCTTAATACATCCGGGTGTCAACGGGAATCCGGCCCCGATTTACAAGTTATTCGCCTTTCGAACAAATTTTCTATATCTTCTTTGCACCTAGGCCTGCGTACCGGGAATCAAAGAATCCGAAGGGGACGCGGTAGTGAACAAAATTTTCGTGGCTCTCGTGTCTGCCGTATTCCTGAATGCGCCGGCCGCTCGCGGGCAAGCCGGCCCTGTCGAGGGCGGCCATGAATTGCAGGTGTGGACCGGCGGGGGCCACGGAATCAGTGGCAGCCAATCCGGCGACGGCATATGGAACGCGGGTTTTCGCTACGGCTTGATCCTTACTGCTCCGCACGGCCCCGGCTTCCTGCGCGGCCGCTTGGAGTACGTGTTGGACGCCGTCCCAGTCTTTCTCGTGGTTCAGAAAACGAACACCGCTTACGGCGTGGGGGTAAATCCGTTCGCCTTCAAGTGGGCGTTCGCCACGCGAAGCAGCCTCGTTCCTTATATCGAAATCGGCGGCGGCACGGTCTTTACCAATACCAAGGTTCCCGAAGCAACATCCCGTATCAATTTCACCAGTGGCGGCGCATTCGGCCTGCACTTCCTGCGCAGCAAATACAACATCAGCACCGAGGTCCGTTATATGCATATTTCGAACGCCGGGCTTGCCACTCCAAATCCCGGCATCAACACCATTCAATTTCGTTTGGGCTTTGGTCTGTTCAGCCAAAAGGAATAGCAACCATGCAAGGCCTTCGCTTCCGAAGCATCATTGAGTGTGCGAGATGAAAATGATTGGAATCTTCGTAGCGGTATTTGTTCTGCTTCTTGGATTCGCTGTTGTCCGCGCGATGAGCACGGGGAAAAAAGCTCCGGTCTCCGGTGCCCCCGCGCCGGACTTCACGCTGAATTCGCAAGACGGCAAACCGCTCAGCCTGCATGATCTCCGCGGAAAGTGGGTCGTGCTCTATTTTTATCCCAAGGATTTCACCAGCGGCTGCACCAGGGAGGCGCATAATTTCCAGCGCGACCTCACCCAGTACGAGCAGAAAAACGCGATCATCCTCGGTGTGAGCGTCCAGGACGAAGCTACTCACCAAAAGTTCTGTGCCAAAGAAGGGCTCAGTTTCAAGCTGCTTGCCGATACAAAGTACGAAGTCTCTTCCTCTTACGATTCCCTAGTAAATTTGGGCGTCGCCAAACTTTCTGCTCGCCATACCTTTCTCATCGATCCTTCCGGCGTTGTCCGCAAAACCTATCTCAATGTAAACGCCGAAAAACACAGCGCCGAAGTCCTCGCCGATCTCACTCAACTTCAGAACTCTCCTGGTTAAGCCTTTAGTTCCCACATTCCGCCTCGGCAGCCAGCAACTTAGGCCCTTCGTGTAATCGATGTCATCCTGAGCGAAGCGCGGCTTCTGCGCTCCGGAAGAGTTTGCGGGGCGAAGGATCTCATCCGACCATCAGCGCAAACGATTCAGTTGCCACCTCCGCTTAGTTCCCGCAGCCAGTCTCAGCAGTCAGATTCGAAAACTCGGGCCAGGCAGCGAGATTGCCCTTCTCGAGCAACTTGTTCAGCGTAGCCACGTCTTTGTTCTTCAGTTCCTGCCAACCGGCAAGAGCTTCATTCTCTCCCTTGCAAATCCGCCGGTATGCTGCGAACGATTCTTCCGATGGCGCGAAGTCCGCGCCATCGACCAGCGCCATCAGCGCTGTCAACGCGTCATTCAGGGCCATGAAGCTCGTCGTCTTCGGAGTCTCCAAAATCGGAGTGGGTTCGCCTGCAAGCGCCGCGGCTTTCGCATCCAGCGTGCTGGCCGCAACGGCTATGGGATCTTCCTTGGGGCGTTTCGTCAAGTCGGCCAATCGTGCGCGCAGTTCCTTCGCCTGCTGGTAGCCGTCAAAGTTTTTCCCAAGCAGCGCGGAAATTTTCAGTTGCAGCTCAAGCGAACTTTGCAATTCGTTGCGCGCCGCCGGCACCCGAGGATCCATCTTGACTTCCAGCGGTTGGCGAGAAACTTGTCCGCCCGCCTTCAGCCGCACCTCATACCTGCCCGGCAGTACCAGCGGTCCCTGCGGCGGCAGCGGCGTCGAACCCACGATCGCGGCGATCGGATAATTGTACGGGGACTGCGGATGCATGGCGCGTGGATCGGCGTACCGCAGATTCCAGACAAAACGATGCATTCCCGGCGCTTTCGAAAGAGCCTGTGGAGGTGCGATCCAATATTCCGCCACGAAGGGAGCTTCCTCTGGTTGGGCCGGCGCAGCCGCGCTTGAAAAACTCCGCACCAGTTTTTCATCCTGGTCGTAAATTTCCAGCTGAATGTCCCCGCTGGAATTCGCCGGCAAGACGTAATTCAGGATCGCGCCATCAGGAGGATTTTTTCCCGCGGGAACTTCCGGCGGCAGCGGCGTGTCTTGATTTTCGTCGCGCCGCACGCGGACGGCGGTTCGCGGCGCAAACAAATGTGCGCCTGAAGCTGCCATGCGCGCCTCCGCCTGGCGCAGCGGCGTAACATCATCCAGGATCCAGAACGAGCGGCCATACGTCGCGGCAACCAGGTCATTCTGCTCGACGGCCAAATCATGGATGGCCACCACCGGCATGTTCAGCCGCAGCGATTGCCAATGTTCGCCGCTATCAAACGAAACATAAACTCCCCGTTCCGTCCCCGCGTACAGCAACCCTTTGCGCACCGGATCTTCTCGCACCGTCCGGACAAAATCGCCGTCCCGAATCCCAGCGATCTTTTCCTGCCAGGTTTTCCCAAAATCACGCGTTTGAAGAATGTGCGGCCGCAAATCATCCAGACCGTTTCGATTGACCGCCGCATAGGCAGTCCCGGCATCGAAGTGCGACGCTTCGATGATGCTAACCGTGCTCCACTCGGGCACGCCCACGGGCGTAGCGTTTTGCCAGCTCGTCCCCGCATCTTTCGTTAACTGAATGTTTCCGTCGTCCGTGCCAATCCAGATCTCCCCCTCTTTCACTTCCGAAGGCGCGATGGTCAGGATCGTCCCTCGCACTTGTTTCTCATCCTTTTCATCCGGCCGGACGCGCGTCAAATCCCCGCTCACTGCTTCCCAGCTGGTGCCCCCGTTAACCGTCTTCAGCAAGAACTGCGTTCCGAGATAAAGCAAGTACGGGTCCTGCGGCGAAAAAACCAGAGGAATCGTCCAGTTGAACCGGTATTTGCTCCCAAACGAAACCGGCGCAGGAGAAATATCCCGCACCTGTCCCGTAATTTTTGACAAGCGCACAACGCTCCCTCCCGGCCCCGCGTTGTACACCACATCGGCGTCCAGCGGATCGGGAATGGTGTATCCGCTCTCTCCCGGCCCGACCGGGAACCAATCGCGCTCGGTGATCTGCCCGTTGTTTCCGCGGCTCGTAATCCCCGCCGTGCCGCTGTCTTGTTGCGGTCCGTACACCCAATAAGGAAACCGGTGATCGGTCGCCACCCGATAAAATTGTCCCGTGGGCTGGTTGTACCAAGTGCTCCACGATTCGCCCCCGTTGAGGCTGATCGTCGCGCCCTGGTCTACGCCCAGCATGATGCGGTTCGGATTTGTCGGATCGATCCACACGGTATGGTAATCATCGCCGCCCGGAGCGCCTTTGATCGCCGTGAACGTGTGCCCGGCGTCATTCGAACGGTACAGATTTTGCGATGGCACATAAACCACGTCGGGGTTTTTCGGGTCCGCAAAAATTTCGCTCATATACCAATAGCCTTGGATTCGCTTGTCTTCCGTGGCTTTTTTCCAACTCGTTCCTCCATCGTCGGAACGATAGAGGCCGCCGTCTTTTTCCTTGGCTTCCAAAATCAAGTAAACGCGTTGCCCGCGAGTTCCGGGGGCTACCGCAACTCCGGACCGTCCCCAATCTCCCGCGGGAAGCCCGTTCCCGGTAATTTGTGTCCAGGTGATTACTTCATCGGAGGATTTGTAGAGTCCGCTTCCGGGACCAAATGAAGTTCCCTTCTGTCCCGGCTTTCGAATCC